>OMKS01001291.1_pt1 | contig 22554 bp, 18 predicted proteins | sample 1674721 | NCBI WGS metagenome assembly OMKS01 (sample SAMN06264996, study PRJEB25208) | sediment metagenome | isolation source: hot spring sediment | place: USA: California | collected 2014-09-02
ATCGCCATTTCGAGCACAGGCCTGGAAACAATGGGCACAATCGAAATGGCTATATCCGTGACAAGTGACCCACTAGGGTGAAGGAAGTGAGCGATGTTCTTGGCAACTTACAACAATCTATTAACCTACGTCAGACGGCATTTTCAATCCTTGATCCCGTGCTTGAGTGTATGTAAAGCGCTTAACGTCTTGCTGGCTCTTTCCGAGATGAAATTTGGAAGGAGAGTGTGCGCTTCAAGGCCATTTGTGTTCAGGGTGGATCCTTGTTCGCTGTGCAATCTGAGATGTGTCTCATGTACCTCGTATAGAGCAAAAACCAGCGAAAAGAGGGTGATGGATCTCGATGATTTTAAGACCATTGTTGACAGAGTCGCCAGGTATGCCCTGCGTATCTCCTTGTACGATATGGGAGAACCCCTGCTCAACCGGGATATTTACAAAATGATAGGGTATGCCAGCGATCATCGGGTGAGCACCTTGATCAGCACGAATTTTAACCTTTTTGGCCCGGAGAATGTGGATGATCTCTTAGACAGTCGGTTGACTGTCTTGGAACCGTGCCTCGATGGGTTTACGCAGGAGAGTTATGTCACATATCGCAGGGGGGGCGACGTAGAGGTCGTCAAGAGAGGCATCGAGTTGGTTATGGAGCGGAAGCAGAAGAGTGGGTCTAGGTGGCCCATCGTTGATGTTCAGGTGGTGCTGTTTGACCACATTGTGGGTGAGATAGCTATGATTGATGATTTTCTCAAGCGCTGTGATGTGGACAAGATAACCTATCGCCAGGAAAATCTGGGATTCAATTCACCGGAGACCTCTATTGCGCAGAAAGCAGTGACCAGCAATAATGTGTGCTTCTGGCTTTACATCGGTATGATGGTTCGGCCCGATGGTCGTGTATATCCATGTTGCGGTAGGGGCTTCGATCGCTTTTCATATGGCAACCTCTTGAAGCAGAGCTTGGACGAGATATGGAATAACAAGTATTATCAATTTTCACGCTCGCTTTTCTCGAAGGGCCCGGATTTAGAGCATGATGAAGAGATGCTTGGTATTCCCTGTCTTACCTGTGACGAGTTCAAGAAACGGCGAGGTATGTTAAGCGCAGCTGGGAGAGAATTGAGATGAGGCACCCTCGACTTTGGCTGGGCAGTGAGTGAGGGGGAAAGATTGAAAATTCTGCTGGTTCACAAGTTTTTTCATATGACCGGGGGGACAGAGCAGTATTTTCGCAATCTAGCAGCCATTTTAGAACAGAGAGGTCATCAAACGATTCCCTTTGCTCTGGAACATCCTAATAATCCAAAGACCCCCTATGCAAAGTATTTCCTGGAAAACTTGGATTATCGCGAACGATCTCGCACTTATGCCGCAAGGAATATCTTTCGAATCCTCGCTCGGACCGTGTATTCCTGGGAGGCGAGGGCAAAGATAGAGGCTTTGATCGGGGACACAGCGCCTGATGTGGCCCATGTGCAGTCTATTGAGCATCACATTTCTCCCTCTGTCCTGCATTCTCTTCGCAAATACAATGTCCCTATTGTTCAAAGTGTAAATCATTATAAACTGGTGTGTGCTTCATACCGTTTGTTCATTGATCGCGAAGGTGTTTGTGAGCGATGCTTGTACGGCAAGCATTACCACGTTGCGCTGACACGCTGTGTCAAAGACTCTCTGCCCGCCAGTGTCCTGGCAACGCTCGAGATGTATGTACACGGTTGGCTCAAGATTTACCACCTCGTGGACCGTTTCATTGTATCCAGCCGGTTTATGGAAACTAGACTGCTAGAGGCCGGTTATCCTGCGTGTAAACTCGTCAGGTTGCTTAATCCCCTTGATCTGACCGAGTATACGCCAAGTTATGATTTCGGTGATTACATCCTATACTTTGGGAGATTGGATCCGGAGAAGGGTGTGATGACTTTGGTTCAGGCCATGGCACAGATTCCTGAGATAAAATTGATCATTGTCGGGGATGGTTCTCAGTTAGAAATGATCAGGAATTGGGTCAAAGATAGCGGGATAGACAACATTGAGCTTGTCGGTCCAAAATGGGGAGAGGAGTTAAAGCCATATCTTGCTATGGCACGCCTGGTTGTGGTGCCTTCGGTCTGGTATGAACCGTCGCCGATGGTTATCTATCAGGCGTTTGCCACCGGTAAACCCGTGATCGGTTCAAACACTGGTGGAATTCCTGATCTATTGACTGATGAGACCGGTTTGTTGTTTGAAGCAGGCAATGTTGAGGACTTGGTGATCAAGATTGTGTCACTGGCCTTTGACGATGAAAGGCTGCACTCGATGGGGCGCGCGGCAAGGCGTTGGGCGGAGGTCAATTTGGACCCCGATTGTTATTACGACACGATTATGCAACTCTACGCAGAGGTTATTGAGGAGAAATCCAGGTGAGAGCCGTCGTTGTGGGAGGAAATGGCTTCATCGGTAGCCATTTAGTAGATGCTCTGTTGGCCGATGGATGGCAGGTTGTCGTGTATGACCGCGCACCGGAACGTTATCGTCCTCCGTTAGCCAGGGTGGAATATGTTTTAGAAGATCTGGGGAATACAAGTGCGCTCTCCTCTGTGCTTCCCCGATCTGATGTGGTGTTTCACCTGGCTAGCACAACGATACCCAAATCATCCAACGACGCACCAGTATTTGATATACAGAGCAATTTAATCAATACCGTGCGTTTGTTAGAAGTTTGTGTGAGGAGTCAGGTCGGCAAGATCGTCTTTCTTTCATCGGGCGGAACGGTCTATGGTGTTCCTATGTCTTTGCCAGTGAACGAGATCCATCCTACAAATCCTATTTGTGCACACGGCATTGTCAAACTCGCTATCGAAAAATATGTGTATCTGTTCAATCGTTTATATGGATTAGGTTGTACAATCCTGCGTCCATCTAATCCCTATGGGAGACGGCAAAATCCAGCTGGAAAGCAAGGGGCTGTCTCAGTTTTTTTGGGATCCATCGCTCAGGATCTGCCAGTCACGATTTGGGGTGATGGTGAGGTTATCAGGGATTTTTTTCACGTTTCTGACTTGGCAAGGGCTTGTTTACTCGCTGCTACTCTTGAAACACCTAGTCCTATCTTTAACATTGGAAGTGGAGTGGGAATCTCTTTGAATCAGCTGTTGAAAGTCATCGAATCCGTCATCCAGAAAACGTTTCGCGTCGTATATTTGCCTGCCAGACCGTTTGACGTTCCCAACATAGTTCTAGATGTTCAGCGAGTCGGCGTCGAGATGAATTGGACGCCAGGGATAGCTCTGGAAAAGGGTATTCTGGAAACTTGGGATTGGGTTCACTCGTTGCAGTGGTTGAACCCAGCATCTTGATCAAGCCCTTTCCTTAATCAGGGCATTGCCTGGATAGTGATTTATGGTAGAATAGTCCGCAGAAGAGCCATCATTTGATGGCTTTTCTACTGTCATGTCTGCATCTGGTTGCATTTATCATAAATCGAGAGCTGGGCAGGGTTATAATGCATTGTGGTGATGAAAGCTTACTATTTGTACCTTTACCTGAGCACTCGCAGTTGATGCGCTGGCTCAAGCGCAAGGTTCCTAACCCCCGATTGTCATTCCAGAGCCAGAAAAGCCGTCAGAGTTTTGCCGCGTTCATCCGGCGGACAAGTACCCCTTCCCACGCAAAAGTGCTGAATGTGGGCAGCAAATCTGCCTCATTTGGGGAAAACATTCTCAATTTGGACATCTTTCCCTATTCGGGGGTCCATGTCATCGGTGACGCGCATCGTTTGCCCATCAAAGATGGAACCGTAGATGGGGTAATTGTATCCTCTGTGCTAGAACACGTAGCTGAGCCGGTATTAGTCGTGAATGAAATTGAGCGGGTGCTAAAAGTTGGTGGAGAAGTTTATGCCGATATACCCTTTATGCAACCATTTCATCCAGACCCCAGGGATTATCGCCGATATACGTTGACGGGTGTTGAATATCTGTTTCGCCACTTTGCCGTCGTCGAGAAAGGGATGTGCGTGGGTCCCAGCTCTGCGCTGGCTTGGGCACTTGGTGAGTATATTTCAATCCTGTTATGTTTTAACAATCACTATTTGTATAAAATACTACTAAGGCTGTGTCGCTTTATTTTTACTCCCCTCACTTTTGTAGATATGTTTTTAGAGCGAGTTTCCTATTCCCTGGCTCTAGCCAGCTCTCACTTTCTGATTGGATCGAAGAGAGCGGACAGGTCTACACTGTGAGACCAGTTCAGCTTACTGAAATACCTGGTTTTGAAAACCAGCGCATTTAGTTCAGTATACATTACTACAATGAATAGAACCTATCGTGAGTACACTGATTATCACCATGAGCCGGGAGGTCTCCTCCGCCTGGATCTGATCATAGATGCGCTACAGGAATGTGCCGGTTCCGGCGCTGTCTCCGAATTAAATGTGCTCGAGATTGGCTGTGGCTCGGGTAATATCAGCCGGGCAGCAGCCAGTCTTGGGTGTCAGGTCTTGGGTGTGGATATTGATGCCGACAGTATTGTTGCAGCCCAGGCCAACAATCCTTTTCCTAACCTCAGGTTTGAGATACAAGATGCCCGTCATTTGCCCATGTCTCCTAAATATGATGCTGTAATTTGCTCGGAAGTCTTCGAGCATTTACAAGACCCGATGGGCTTGATGCGGACCATACACAATCTACTTAAGCCAAACAAATGGTTACTGGCAACAGTCCCGAACGGCTACGGGCCTGAAGAATTGCTGCGACGTTTCCTGGTGACTACAACGCCAGGCAAAAAACTCGGCAGGATTCTGCAAAAGGTTATTCTGATCCACGATACTGTGCAAACCCAAAACTGGGACTCTCCTCACATTCAATATTTTTCACTCGGCAGATTTCTTGCGCTGGTCGAGAAGGCTGGTTTTGAGGTCATACAGGTTCGTAACTGGACAGCCTTTTTTATGCAAGCATACTATCTTTTCTTGAGGGTGGTCGTGAAGCGAGCGAGTCCTCTTTTCCAACGATTGGATGCTTGGGACCGTACTTTGGCTGAGCGTTGGCCGTTAGGGCTGGGTGGTGGGTGGTTTATCGTAGCGCGCCGTATCGCATTTGAAGGCGAGATTTAACCGGATAATTGACAGGTGTACTCCCTGGAACAGAGGAGTGGACTTATGAAAGTACTTGTTACAGGCGCTAGAGGTATGCTCGGCACGGATTTGTGCCGGATTATGACCAGCGAATACGAGGTTAGAGCGACGGGCAGAGCCGACTTGGACGTGCGTGATCGGGGTGCGGTCTCACGCGCAGTGTCTGATTTTCATCCTGATCTGATTGTACATCTCGCTGCATTGACCGATGTGGACAGATGTGAACGGGAGCCAGAAGAGGCATTTCGTACAAACACGATCGGTACCCAGAATATGGCCCTGGTTTGCCAGCAACTGGCGATCCCGTTGGTTTATGTAAGCACAATCAGCGTTTTTGACGGTACTAAGCCGGAACCTTATATCGAGTTCGATACCCCGAATCCGCAGAGTTATCACAGCCGATCCAAGTATCAGGCAGAAAAACTGGTCCGATCTTTGCTTCAGAAATACTATATCGTGCGAGCTGGCTGGATGTTTGGCGGTGGTAACAAGGATGGCAAGTTTGTTGCCAAGATATTCAAGTTGGCGCAGAGCCAGTCGGAAATAAAAGTTGTCAACGATAAATTTGGATCCCCGACCTATACCGTTGATTTTGCTCGTGGCCTAGTTGCCCTGATTGCGACGGGACAATACGGTACTTATCACATCGTAAACACCGGACAACCCGCGAGCCGTTACGAGATAGCCCGGGTAATTCTAGAATGTGCCGGAATAAAAGATTGCGAGTTGAGACCTGTAAGCTCCGCTGAATTCCCGCTCCCGGCTCCCCGTCCCCGTATGGAGGCCGGACGCAGTCTGGCTGCCGAGTTGATAGGACTCCCCCCTATGCGTCACTGGCAGGAGGCGCTCCAAGAGTATATTCGAATCACTCTTATGGACCTTGAGTAAGAAGATATGAGGATAGCGATCCTGGGTACACGCGGTATTCCCGCCAATTATTCCGGTTTTGAGACTAGTGTAGAGGAGACTGCTTGTCGGCTGGTGGAGCGTGGGCACCGAGTTACTGTCTATTGTCGAGCGAGCCATGTGGAAACCTCAAAGGTTGAGCATCGTGGTGTGCAGCTGGTGACATTACCATCGGTCCAGTCAAAGCACTTGGACACACCTAGCCACACGACGCTTTCTGTGCTTGACGTATTGACCCATCGTCGCGACATAGAAGTGATCCAAATGTATGGAGTTGGGAATTCATTGTGGCTGCCTCCCTTGCGCCTGACAGGTTGTCCTTTAGTAGCAGTCGTGGATGGTCTGGATTGGAAACGTAAGAAGTGGGGACGCTTTGCTCGCGCTTTTTTGCGCACCTCTGAGCGATTCGCTATCTGGTGGGCGGATGAATATGTCGTTGATTCTCGAGCAGTGGCCGAGTATTATCGTGCTCGGTATCGAAAGCACCCGCTCTATATTCCTTATGGCGCCAATATTCCGGAGGTGGCTCAATCTGATGATTGCGTTCGCCAATTTGATCTAAAACCTGGCAAGTATATTCTGTTTGTGGGACGTCTAGTCCCAGAAAAAGGGGCTCACTATCTCGTTCGCGCTTTTGAAGCAGTTCAGACGGATATGAACCTAGTTGTCGTCGGTGATAACGTTTACGATCGCGACTACGTGAACTCGCTCAAGAATACACAGGATACAAGAATTCGCTTTTTGGGCTTTGTATATGGAGAAGCGTATCGGCAGTTGAACAGTTATGCTTATGTGTATGTTCAGCCTTCAGATTTGGAGGGTACTTCGCCAGCGCTGTTGGGTGCAATGGGTTTCGGGAACTGTGTATTAGTCAGTGATATTCCCGAGAACCGTGAAACGATTGGCGATGCTGGGTTGACGTTTCGTCAAGCTGATGAAAAGGATTTAGCACGTCGTCTTCAGGAGTTGATTGACCATCCCGAGATGACACAGCGGTTTAAATCGCTGGCACAGGAGCGCGTGGTCACCCACTACAACTGGGATAGAATCACCGATGACTATGAGCGTTTGTTCTACGAACTGCTAAAACGTCCGCTTCCGCCACGTCTGCAGATTGATGAGAGGTTGTAGCAGGCAAAAATTGTAACTACTTTGCCAGAGATGTAAGGCGAACAAAAGGTATTTGGATGATTCTTCGTCGGGACGCAAATCGTATAGTGATGTTGGTCTTGGTAGATATCGCCCTCACTCTGCTGGCCCTCTACCTGTCCAGTTGGGCTCGTTATGTGATCCCATGGGGGGTGCGCCTCCCTTGGGAACTTGTCGCCTTGTCATGGCCAGTTTATGCAATGACCATTTTCATTTGGCCAATTGTACTTTCGCTGGCTGCTGTATACCAGATCCGCTACCACTACCGATACCAGCTTGCTGCCGAGATTCGCTCGCTTCTGCTGGGTGTGAGTCTGGCTCTCTTGGTTCTGGCCGGCACTCTCTACTTTTCCTACCGCTTAGTGCCACGGCGTCTCTTTTTCTATTTTGGTATCATCGACCTTTTTGCATTGGCGCTATGTCGAGTGACTGTTCACTGGTTTCATCGTAATGGTCAATCTCCCAGACTGTTAATTGTGGGGGCTGGCAGGGTAGGAAAGGAAATTGCTTTTCAAGTTCAGCAGCACGACGAGATTTGGCAACTGGTTGGACTGCTCGATGACGATCCGGAGAAGTTGGGCAACCAGATAGCTGGATCGTTGGTGTTGGGACCATTGGACATGTTAAAAGAAATAGTCCAATCTCAACAAGTCAATGAAGTGATCTTTGCCTTACCACTGCGAGATTATGACCGGCTGATGCATCTGGTGCTGAATTTGGAAAAACTGCCGGTGGAGGTGGGTGTGGTGCCAGATTATTTCGATCTGGCTTTCTTCCGTACTCGGATGGACGAGCTCTTTGGCTTTCCTCTCGTGCGTCTGCGAGCATCGGCGATCGAAGGAGGTGCACGAGTTGTTAAACGGCTGTTTGATATTGCTATCGCCGTCCCCATACTGTTGCTCTGCCTGCCCATATTTCCTCTGATCGCTCTGCTGATCCGACGTGATTCCCCAGGCCCTGCGTTGTTTTGTCAGGATCGTGTAGGGGAGAATGGTCAGATCTTTGGTATGTGGAAGCTCCGCACGATGGTGCAGAACGCCGATAATCTGCGCTCCGGCTTGACACAACAGATGCCTGATGGTCAGATTATCCACAAGCATCCTGATGATCCACGGGTGACTCGTGTAGGACGTTTTCTCCGGCGGTACAGCCTGGATGAATTACCACAGATTATCAACGTTATTAAAGGTGAGATGAGTTTGGTGGGACCGCGGCCAGAGTTACCATGGTTAGTGGATCAATACCAAGATTGGCAGAGAAAACGGTTCGTTGTGCCACCAGGCCTTACGGGCTGGTGGCAAATATCGGGGCGGAGTGATCATCCAATGCACCTGCATGTTGAGGACGATCTGTATTACATACAAAACTATTCCATCTGGCTTGATCTGCGTATCTTGTGGCGTACCGTCGGAGTCGTTTTATCGGGTAAAGGCGCTTACTAATATCAACAGGTTCTACCCCTGTTTTGTCAATAGGAAATGCCCAGCTCGTCACCGAATTGAATTCTTGAGGTTTACCAGCAGGCCTTGTTAAACACTCTGGCTATACATAGCCCAGTCCTCGCAGACGATCCAAAATCTGTGTTTCCTCCATAGTGGAATAACCTGGTGCAGCCACAATTGGAGCAGCATCAAATGGTTCTTTAGCCCCACTTTCCTCAGAGGGCTGAAGGTTAGAATCCATCATCTCCTTCAATATACGCCCATCCATCCAATCTGGGATTGGAACTCGCAGCAAATATAGAATCGTCGGAGCTAAATCCACAATGCTTGCGGTAACGCTTGCCTCAGGATGAGCTATGAAGGGGCCACCCGAGAAAATGTAAATTCCATTCATCCGATGCAAGCCAGTGATACCCTGAGGCAGTGGCCCGAAAAGGTTGTCGCCCTTGAAGCGTGTCTCTAGTAGATAGCCGCCGTGGGGACGGACGATCAGATCAGGTAGCTCTGTCAATTTTGGACCAGCAAATACATCTTCCCGCTTGTACACGCAATCGACGACCGGCTGCCCCGTGTCCGGATCGTTCAGGGCCCGAAAGCATTCAGTGATTTCAGTGCGCAATTGATCATACTCTGACTCTGGTACAACTCCCAACGGATCACGCCCCTCGAGGTTTAAGTATAGATTGCCAAACGTCGAGCCAGAGAACACAAATGCGCGGGTGCGAGCCCAATCTATCCATGGGTCCTGAGTCAGTCGCCGGATCATGCGACCGCGTTGGCGCTGAAAATCTCGTGGCAGCAAACGGCGTCGCAGGTTCAATACATCCAGGCCTCTGAGCAGATTCTCCAATCCTTCCTGGAGTCGTATCCACGACTCGGAAGCGTTGAGTGCCAGATATCCATGATTGGCCAGCCAGCGATTGAGATACACGCGTTTCCGGGCTGACCCAAAGCCGTGATCGGACATGATAATGATAGCTGCATCGCCTGCCATTTGCGTCAGGTCACCGATGATGCAGTCGAGGTCACGATAAAATCGCTGCACCAAATCCCGCTCGCTGGAAGAATGCTTATCAAAGTTGGGATCGGTAGGATCCAGATAATCCCACAAGGCATGTTGCAGCAAATCTGTGGCTTGAAAATGTACCATAAAGAGATCCCAATGATCCTGCTCCATTAACCACTTTGCCGCCTCCCACTTTTGATGGACAGCACACAGCATACTTTGTACAAATTTCTTTACCCCCATCATTAGAATATCAGAGGACGGCGTGATGGTATACGTCGGTATGTGAGCCAGCAACTGTTCACGTAACTCGGGGGGATAGGTGAAAGATGCATCACTGCCAGGTGTCAAAAAACCTGATATCATGCATCCATTTACCTGTTGAGGTGGATACGTCAGCGGCACGTTCAGCACGCATATGCGTCGTCCATATTTAGCAAGTTCCATCCACAGCGTCTGTCCTTGTAAAGCTGTCGAGTCAATCAATGCCGATTTGTAAGTCGCTGGCTGGCGACGCAAGAAATCCACGAGACCGTGCTTGCCGGGATGGGTACCCGTCTGAAACGAAGCCCAGGCCGGTCCTGTGACTGGTGGGATGGTAGATTGAAGTGCCCCGCTGGCACCTATTTTCATCAGATTTGCTAGATTGGGCATAATGCCCGAGCTCATCAAGGGATGCAGTAGATCAAAAGTCGCGCCATCCAAACCGATCACCAAAACACCGCCTTTGTTCAGCATTTTACCTCCTATAATTTGATGCGTAGCCTCAGCATTGCTGTCACCAGCCTTGCCTCGGGAATTCCTGCCAGGTAGGATGCCGCAAAATAAACAATTGTGCCCGATATGGCGGCAATCCCGATATTAACGAGTTGTCCAAGCCCCTTGGTCTGAGCTATGTAGATGCCATAGTAACGTACCACTAGTGCAAACACTGTGGCTATGCCCGTACTTGTCAAGATGATCGTTAGCTCGCGTCTCAGTCTGGGAAAGGAGCATCGGACATCCAGCCGTCCTTGCAACCAGAATGCACGCGCAATGGATAATATATCCGTGAGCACTGCTGCTATCGGGAAACCATAGACATTCATGGCCTGTACCAAAAGCATATCAAGAACTAGATTAATGCCCAACATAAGAAGCATATGCTTTACCGGTGTCCAAATGTCCTCTAGGGCATAGAAAGGTGTCAGCAGTACAGATAGCCAAGCAAAAGTCGGTATACGCAGCGCGTAAATGGCCAGCAGTCTTGATGTCAGGATAACGAGTTCAGGGCTCGTGTTGCTGGATGCCAAAATAATTTGGCACAAGGGATAACTAAAGATGATGTTGAACGCAGCCACTGGAGCAGTGAGAAAAAGTGCCAGACGCAATACATCTGTCATTGTACCTCTGTGTTCTTCTCGCTGTTTCCTTGCCGATACAGTTCGCGACAGCTTGGGTAGCAGCACCGTCGCGACACCGGTGGAGAAAATGTTACTTTGGACGTTGGTGCCCATCTGAGCATAAGAAAGGGCTGATACAGCGCCTATTCCCAATGGGGCCGACCAGAAGCGCTCAATCGTGATGCTGCTTTGGCGGAGCAGCGACCCTGTTAAACGAATCGCCACTCCGCGTAACACTGACCAGATCTCGTGTCTGTGGCTTGAGACTGTAGTTGGTCGCATGTCCAGGAGAGTCAACCCCAGCCCTGACGCGGATACAATGATTTGGATCAGCCCTCTGGTAATAAAACCGAGGCCGACAATCATGATGCCCGAATGCTTGCCCAGGCCCAGGACCAGGCCCACTGCGACTATGTTCGCAAGACTTTCACCTACTAAAGGCAAGATGAACCGCTGCTGAGCATTCAGCTGTGCGCGCAAGAACTCTGCCAGCCAGGTCAAGGGAACAACGATAAATATCCATTGACTTATCTGAGCGGCAATTTGTTGTGCGGCTGCTGGGAGTGATGGTGCTAGCAGCTTGATGTAAAATGGCCCACCGATTACGCCAAACAGGGCCACTACCAACCACAGTGCCAAACCTACAACACAGATTGTAGATATCAGTCTATAGGCCGTGGTTGATCGGTGTCTTTCTTCAAGATGCACAAGGGTGGGGACAAGAACAACCCGCATAGCCGTTGCCATTGCCCCCACCAGGACACCGGGTAGAGCGTAAGCGAGAAAAAAGGCATCCGCTTGGTAATCAACACCGAATTTTATGGCGATGGATAGATTGAGTGTTGTCGTGCTGACAACGGCGAATGCATTTACCAGTGAAAAGACAAACGAATCGCCGGCAATTTTTCTCCTATCCACCCCGTTCACTCGAGATCAAACCACTTGCCGTGGCGGTCGTCACCCTTTACTTCCGTCAATCTGACAAGATTTGAACCATCCGTGTCCATCATATAGATTTCCCAATCGCCATCATAGATTGCGGAGAAAAGGATTGCGCTGCCGTGCATTGCCCACCGTGGTGTCCATTCACTGGTTTCTGTAAAGGTTAGCCGCCTCTGCTCAGTGCCATCAGCGTTCATCATATAGATCTCGCCATTCCCGTCACGGTCACTTATGAAAAGAATTTTGTTTCCATCAGGCGACCAAGCTGGTTGAGTATCCTCTCCTGGGCTGGTCGTCAGTCTCACCCGATTGGTTCCATCAGCATTCATCACATAGATATCGCCATCACCGTCTTGGTTAGATACAAAGGCGATCTTGGTGCCACAAGGAGACCAATCAGGCATACTATCTACTGCTTCATTGTGGGTCAAGCGTGTCTCTTGACCCGTATCCAAATTCACAACATATATTTCAAAATTTCCATCCCGATTAGATTGAAAGGCAATCCTGTCACCCTGAGGCGACCAAGCAGGATACCAATTATCCCCTTTGCCAGGCTCTAAAATCCGACGAGGGTTTGTACCATCTGCATTGATTACGTACAGGGTAAAATTATTGATATCATCCTTGCCTGATGTAAATGCGATTTGGGAACCATCAGGAGACCATGTGGGTTCAGAATTGGGCGGAGCAAAGTTAGTTATTCGTCGCGCGTTACTTCCATCTCCTTTCATCACATAGATATGATATTGGTTCCCATCCCGAGTGGAGTGGAACACGATTAAACCGGCTTGTTCTGGATCAATGGGACTTGAAGTAACCAGAGGACTGGCAAAAGGTGATTGCACAGGGGATACAGTTGGCGGCGTTTTGTCACAAGCAGCCATAACAGCACTAATTATCATTATGGTCAGCACAAATTTTGCACGATTCTTCACCGTTAACTCCTTTCGTTACTCTTCAGATATCAAATACCATAGAAATAATTCGCCAGCAATTTCAGGGATGTAAAATCCAGCATGATTGTGCCCAAGGTCATTGCCACCAACAACCACTTGTGCTTATGGCATGGTATTAACTGAGCCCACCCCAACATCATAAAGACACCGATAGGGAATATGACCGGAAACAGATAGCGTCCCTGAGGTGTCCAAATGCCGTACATAGAAAGCACGGGCATCAGAGTCTCGAATAAAGCCCAAAGCAGCGCCGCTCCCAATATAAGGAAATACCATCTTTGTTCAATCTTGACTCTCTTTTCTTTATGGATTTGGGCCTTGAAAAAGTAAATACCCAAGCCCACTAGGCCTATTCCGAAGGTGTAATTCAATATCTTGAACGTCCATGCCGGCAATGGGATAAGTAAAGCGGCCCCAAAGTTCCCCCAAAATGATCGTACCCCCAGTTTTATAGGCCGAGGGTCCGATAACAACTTTTTGAAATTGTCTTGCCACGAACCAAAAAAACGTTGTACCACTCCAGACAATCCAATCCGTTGACTCAGTTCAACCAAAACGATCTCACCTACCGTGCGTATTTGTTCACCAGATCCGTTGCGTAGCCATTCCGTTTTCGCGTTTGGGGCAGACGAGTCAACGATGGCAACCTGATCAAAATATATCACCGATCCTGGTGCAGAAGTGAGCGCAACCTGCAAGTTCATTGCATCATCCGGGATGACAAACCGGAGCACCACGTCTCGCCACTCTGAGCCAGCTGTGAACTCTGTCTCAAAGCTTGCTCCATGGTCCAAGTCCTTTAATACAAGTTCCCCCCGGTGTTCTCCAGAGACCGTACGGACTTGTGCTACCAGATGAACCTCGCATCCGCGTAGGTCGATCACGTGTTGAGACAATAGATTCTGTTCAAGCATACCTTTTTCAAATGCACCACCTGCTACGCGCAAGGCCCAGGCCCCATCAGGTGATGGGATGTGCACAGCAGTGCTCTTCCAGGGCGATGAAGGGGAGGTCCAGTAGCGAACCTGTCTGGAGGGAATGAACAGCGATGTCGTCAGCGCTAAAATTCCCGCAATGATCAGATACGTCACATATCTTACCCATACGTTGTGACTTTCATAGATCAAACCAACTCCAATGATTAATGGGATTGTCCACACAGTACTGTGCTTGGTGAGTAGACCTAATAACACGAGCCCCACCAGTATAAGCCTGCGTTGCCAATTCAGTCCAGTCTGCACAATGATACCCAATACGCCAAGCAGCAGCGTTGTAAACACCGCTGCTAGCACATCATTATTCAAGACCCCTCCCATATAAGTCAACATTGGATGAAATGCTATCAGTGTTGGCACACCAATTATCATCAGCATATCGTCGTAAAATAATCGCTGTGCAATCCAAATGACAACCATTATCAAAAGTACAAACATCAGGACTGTAGTTAGACGCATCACGTATAATTGTAAGGCAGGGTCTAATTGAGGGAATCCAAGGTACGGGATTGCCGGTGCAATATAGTAAAGGGGAGGGTCTTGTCCAACTTGTGGATGATACAAGAAACGATTATCAACGATGTGTGTAGGGGGATAATAGGTGATCCCATCCTGCGGCAAGAGTCCTATAGGGGCGGATTCCGGTGGCTCCCGCTTGATCAACCGCCAAAAGTCGTGATCAAACATAGACACAGCAATCCGTCTCTGCAAATCAGGGGATAGGTCGTCCAAGGTTGGCACGCGCTTGAGCTGACCCAAAAGCGCCGCATACTCAAAGTGCGCATGTTCGTCCGGCGATTGCCAGGGAGGAGTTATCGCACTGTAAAACAGACCCCGGATCAATGTCAGCCCTACCAAAAATGCTGCATGGCGTTTGTATGTTACTTTGTGTACTGGCTTGAAGACAATCAAAGCCACATTGACAAAAAATACCAACACCAGCACTCCATAAGCGTACATGAGAAAAATATACCATGCCGGCTCTCCCCACAGTCCCGGTTTGCGCTCAGCGAATAGCTTGGCAAGCTGTCGAAACGAATCGGATAGTAGCAATGCAGACAACAACAGCCCGGATACTACTAGAATCGCTATCTCAATTTGTCTGCCAGGCCTATGCTCAATGGTCATAGGCTTGTCCTTGCAACCAGAAAGTGGCCTGGTCAAACGCCGACGGCAATAAGCTGGCGTGACAATCTTGATGTGCGTGTAAGGTATACTCCCCACCGGGCAAATAAACTGATATGCCATCCGTGTGCCCCACAACATTTTCTACCAGCGGTATACCTCTCTGCCATATCACTTGATCGTTCAGAGTTAACACAGTCATATCCCCAGCGAAAGGAATGATGATCTCGCCGGTTGTGTGGGCAGGGGCAATAATCTCGAGCTTGCTGTTCTCACAACTTGACCGTTCCCAGTGTACCCAAATCTCACCCTTCTGAAACGGCAATGACCCTGACGCATACTTGGCGCCCTCGAAAGCGGGTCTCACCGACCAAGCGTCTGGCCCGATCTGGCGTGCTCCCAAAACGTAGGTGGTGAGAAACCAGGTTGGTGCTCCTCCCCAACTATGAGACAGGCTTGCGTCATAGCGCGAGTTAGCGTTAAATCCTTCCCACCACGTCGTTGCTCCCAAATCCAATAGGCCTCCATAGCGTGTTTGGATGATATCCAAAGCTTCTGGGATATGGTTTGAATTGCCCAGTGCTTCCAAGACCCAGAACATGCCATATATCTGGATATTTAGCGGCAACTCCAAAAGCGACGAAATCACCAACTCAACTTCTGCCTCGGGCACCAATACACAAGCTAATGCCCAAGTTTGTGCATGAATCGAAGGAGGAAGAACATCTTCTGGGGTCACGCTCGCCACGTACCGATGTTGAGCAGGTAGATAGAGATATGAATTGACTTGTAGCTTGACTCTCTCTGCTTTCTGTCGCCAGTCAAGATTGTCGCTAATGTTGCTCGTGGCCTGGGCAATATGTGCGGCGTCTACCAGAGTGGCATAATAAAGCGCATTTAGCGCCGTGGATTGACCGTAGCGGCTGTCACCAGCGTGCCAATCAATCAGCGCTGTCTCCCACCACTCGCCGAACGGCACATCCAGTAAACCCGTGCTTGGATTTTCGTAAATCTCCAGATAAGTCATAAACTCGCACAACACAGGATAGACTTGTATCAAAAACTGGGTATCCTCCGTCACTTGATAGTAGTCGTGTAAACTTTGTACCCAGAGCATACCATAGTCAAGCAACAGTGTTTGATCACTATTAGGAGCCATAGCCGGCGGACGTCCCTCTGCGAATGCCTCTGCCATAAAGAGCAGACCACGTTGCAAGAGCTTGATGTCCCCAAAAGCCACTCGGTTGATGTGATCTTCCACATAGGCATCCCCCCACCATTGACCTCGTTCGCGCCACGGCGTGTCAGTGTAGGCGTCGGTCATATTAGGTCGCAATGTATCCACGCCTACCTGCCATATCTCGTCAAGAAGGGGATTAGATGAGTGAAATTCCCCCTTCTGCTCAACCGGATACCGCTCTTCATAGATAATAATGTCTTCGAGTTTGATAGGATTATCACCCCAAGCGGCAATCAGAATGTACCGACCAGCGCGGGCATCTATGGTAGAGATGGAGTGTGACATACCATCCAATACCCAGGAATCCGTCTGATTCCACTGGGGATGAAGCGAACCAGGATAGGGCAGAGGGCGATGAGCGCCCGTAAGGCGCTCATCCCAACCGATATCCACGACTGTCCCAGCAGGCCCGGTCACATCTGCTGTCAATCGCCCATGCACTGTGCGCCCCAGGTCTAGTACTATATAGGCCGGACTTTTTGCAAACTCCACCGTCAAGCCTTCCTCAGACGTAACCAAGACTGCATCTGATTGGCTTATCGGTTCGGCCAGAAGTAACCTTCGACCAGCGTGAGCACCCTGTTGAAAAGGCAAATCTATCTGCACATTACGTGTCGAAACACCAAAGGTCAAACCTTGGGGAGGAATGTCGGCAAACGATAAAGTGTGAGTACCGGGTCGTATCATAGCAGAGGCAATATATACATCAGGCCGGTAATCGCCAACTTTTGCCCATGCAAGCTCCCCACCATCTAACAGAGCGAGTCCTGGCAGCACTATTTTCGTCGTCGTTAGTGTCTCCACGAAAAACTCGGTCGAATCAATGGCCTCAAAAGTGAGGGTATAGGGGGTGGATAACCAAGCTCCAAGTTCGCCTATTCCATATCCTGGGGACAGCAAACCAGCGTCGACTACAGTGGGCGTGAACGGTACATTGGCTAACAGGGGGATAGAACGCGGTCTATACACAGCTTCACCTGGGAAATCTTTCACCACAGCTGAGGGCCATTCCTCGTCGGAAAAAGCAGGCTGCATCCAATTATGAGGTAACTCGCGCAAATCAACCAATTCTGTCGGCCCAATGAGCCTCGAACTGTGGACTTGCACAGCATCTCGTCTCCAGGCATCGGACGCCAGCGCTCGCCATTGAGGCCCCGTGCGTGTTATCACGCGATAGCTTTCCCTCGCCATTCCCTGGAGGTGACCCATCAGGAATGGCGTGTCGGACTCGGATCTTCGCGCATTTGGCGCCCATTGAACCAGAACAGCGATGAGATGAGCTCCTGGTTGTAGAGTATCAAGCTGATAAACATCGTACTCTCTCCTCGTTCGTGAAAAACGAGCCGGACCACGTCCGATCCAAGAGCCATCAATCCACACCTCGTAGCGAGTGTCAGCAAAGATAAAAAACCGTGGGTTTCCTAGTTGCTCATCCAGGGTAAAACGATGTCTAAACAGGACCACTTCGTGGGGATCTGGGGGGAGATGATGCGTCCAGATGGGACAGTTTTGTAAAAAAGTGTCTGGACGTGTTATCAGGGGAAGGTATATAGTAGAAGCAAGGACAGGATCCGTTCTAGTGATTGTGTCCTCATTCCTAAACTCGTATTTAGAAGGTAATACGCTTTGTAAGATACCCCCCAAAAGGATCATCAATATAAGGGTAAGAAAGAAAAACCTATGCTTCACATTTCCCTCACCAACGCGAAAGAACCAAGTCTGCCACGAATTATGTAATGGTCAACAGCGTTGTGCATTCAATAGGACACGGAAAAACACAGATTTCACGGATTTCAAGGTAAAAATCTGTGTTTTTCCGTGTTCATCCGTGTCCAATTTCCTTTGACTGAATTGCACCATCATTCTGACCATCACAAATTTCCACGAATTAGGCCCCAAATTTGTGTTCATTCGTGGCAAAAATACTCACCAACACTTTACAGGGGCACCCCCATTACTCAACTGAGAACACTGTTGCTAGATTTCGGAGCCGCACTATTCTAACACGCGAAAACGCTTCCGTCAATGGAGGAGTATGGAAAGCTACATCACTGACCACTTGAAACTTCCCTCCTACCTATCCTTCATAGCCCTGCCCGCCGTTCTCGATCCTTGCCAAGAGGAGGTCTTCCGTCGGTTCATTCCATTGCTGGGCGATCCGGCCAATCGTACTCGTGGACCGCCAGTGCCTGCTCGCCGACCTGGATCCGCGAAGCTTGCTCTCTATTCGACTGTTAAAGTGCGACAACAAGCTACGGCCCCACCGTAATCATCTCCCGCAGCCCCTCAAACGTCGCCGGGCCGATGCCCGGTACGTTTTGAATCTCCTCGATTGCGCCGAACGGCCCGTTTGCCTCCCGGTACTCGACAATCTTTTGCGCCGTCGCCGGGCCGATGCGCGGCAGCGTCTCCAACTCGGCTGCTGTGGCGGTGTTGAGGTTGACCACGCCTCCGGCCTTTCCCCCCGCCTCGCCGCCCGAAACTGGAGGCGGCGCGTTCGTCTCCCCCTGGCGCGGCACATAGACCTGCTGCTGATCCCCCAGTTCCACGGCCAGATTGATGCGGCTCATATCGGCGTCAGGTGCAGGGCCGCCGGCCGCCTGTATCGCGTCCTGCACGATGCAGCCCGGAGCTAGATGGTAGACCGCCGGCTGGTTTACGGCTCCACTGACATGTACTCGGAGAGGCGGCGGCGTGGCCGTGGGCATCAAAGTAGCCGTGGGGAGCGGGGTCGAGATGGTGATGGGCGTGCTGGTTTGAGGATGGGGCGTAAAGTACCCGACCACCCCACCGACGATCAAGCCGAGCACCGTACCGAGGATCACGTATCCCCGGTGCTGGGCAGCCCCTCGTTCCATTCACCGCCTCCGTTCACCTGAACCTGGTTTCTGCTCCTCTGGATGCTTACCCTGTTTCGCTATACCGACGGCATACCCCCAACAGCAGCCGGACGCTGTTCTCGACGTCCGTTTCATCCACCATCTCGGAGGGAGAGTGGATGTGCCGACAGGGGACCGAGAGGCAGCCGGTCGGAACGCCGGCCCGGGTGATCTGAATCGCCGCCGCGTCCGTCGTCCCAGCGTTCAATACCTCCAACTGGTATGGGATGCCGGCCTCTTGGGCGCTTTGGACCATCAAATCCTTGACTGCCGGATGGGCGATCATTCTCGAGTCCTTGACCTTGATCGCTGGCCCCTTTCCCAGTTCCACGGCCATCGGATGGCATTCGGGGGTATCGCCGGTGCCCGTCACGTCCACGGCGATGGCGATGTCTGGGGCGATGCCATAGGCTGACGTACGCGCACCGTACAGCCCGATCTCCTCCTGGACACTAAAGCTGACGTAAATGTCGTGGACGGTCGGTTCCAGACGGCGCAGCGTCTCGATCAAGATGGCGCAGCCGATGCGGTCATCCAGCGCCTTGGCGATGTAACGGGAGCTTTGCGCGACCAGGGGCCGCCAGAAGGAAGCCGCGTCGCCCACCTGGATGGGACAATCCTCCCGGCTGGTCGCCCCGGTGTCAATGAACAATTGGTCGAGCTTGGGGGTCTTGCTCCGATCCTCTCGCTTTTGCTCCAGGCCGATGACTCCCATTGTGCCATTGGCAAAGATGACCCGTCCACCCACGCAGGTCAAAGGGCTCACGCCGCCGATGTTGGTAAAGCGCGCGAACCCTTTCTCGTCCACGTACGTGACCATGACGCCAATTTCGTCCATATGTGCGTCCAGGGCGATGCGCTTTTCCCCCTCCGTCCCCTTTTTACGGACGATCAAGTTGCCCAGGGCGTCCACGCGAACGTCGTCGACCAGCGGCTCGACCTCGGCTCGAATGACGGCCCGGATTTCCTCCTCGACGCCCGACGGTCCAAAGGTCTCGACCAGTTTGCGGATCAGTTCTTTCATCAGTCGTCTCTCCTCAATCTCTTTTCAGGGTGCGGCGTGTGAGGCGTGAGAGGGATTCACGCATCAGGTCCACCGTGTGGTTAAAGTCATCTAGATCGAGCAATGCCACCGGGCTGTGGATGTAGCGGCAGGGCACCGACACCGTGGCCGAGGGCACGCCCTCACGGGTGGTGTGGATCGCCCCAGCGTCGGTGCCCCCCACGCCCGGCTGTTTGAATTGGTAGGGGATGCCCAGTTCCTCAGCCGTGCTGGTCAACAGTCGCACCAACTGCCGGTTGGCGACAAAGGAGCGATCCATCACGGTGATCGCCGGCCCGCGACCCAGCGCCGTGGTGGGGCTGGATTCCTTCTCCTTGGGAATGTCGTCGGCGATGGTGCCCTCCAGGGCAAAGGCGCAGTCTGGCTGAATCCTATACGCGGCCACCTGCGCGCCGCGCAGCCCGACCTCTTCTTGCACGGTGAAGGCCGCGTGGAGGTCGAAGCGAAAGCGGTCGCCGCGTAGCATCTCTACCAGCACTGCGCACCCGGCCCGGTCGTCGAACGCCTTGCCGGTGACGGTGGGCCCCAGTTCGCGGAACGGGGTGGCAAAGGCGGCATAGCTCCCCAGGGGAGCCAGCTTCTTGGCCTCGTCTTTGCTCGATGCCCCGATATCCACGACCAGGTCCTCGATGGTGGTCACTTTCTCCCCCTCTTCTTCCCGGAGCAGGTGTATCGGTTTGATGCCGATGACGCCGGGCAGACGGTCCGGACCGACTCGAAGGTTTGCGGCAGGCAGCAGGCGAGGATCGATCCCGCCCACCGTTCTCACGCGCAGGAACCCGTCACTATCGTGATCTATCACCATCAGCCCCACTTCGTCCATATGGGCGTCCAGCATCACCCGCATGCGCTGCCGTCCCGTGCCCCGTTTGAGAGCTATGAGGTTGCCCAGCGCATCCACATCGATCTCGTCCACGTGCTCCCGTATGGCGTCGAGCACGACGGCGCGCACGGCCCCCTCGTCCCCTGAGACGCCTATCGCTTCCGAAAGCTCTTTTAATATCATGGCGCGTCTACTCACTTTCCTCTGTGTCCCAGGCCAGCTGGCTCAGAAAGTCCGATTCCAGCTCGGCGACGAAAGCCGCCAGCAGCCGTCCGGCCCGCTCGACGTCCTGCACAGCCAGCGTCTCTACTGGCTGATGCATGTAGCGGAGGGGGATGCCCAGCAGTGCTGTGGGCACGCCCTCGCGGCTGACCTGGATCGCCCAGGCATCGGTGCCGCTGGGACCAGGGCATAGCTCGAGGTGGTAGGGGATCTCGTGGGCCTGGGCGACTTTTTTCAGGCGGTCCACAAATTTGGGGTGAAAGTTGGGCCCCAGTCCGATAGTGGGCCCCTCTCCCAGGGGAAAGCTCTCCCCGTCGGGGACGCCGGGATGCTTGCCAAAGGTCACGTCCAGCGCGATGGCCAGGTCGGGGGCGAGGCCATACGTGCTGGTGATGGCCCCTTTTAGGCCGGTCTCCTCCTGCACCGTTGCGACGGCGAACACGTCCCACAGGTGATTCACCCTGGTCAACTGCTCCAGCGCCAGGGTCACGGCCGCGACGCAAGAGCGGTCGTCCATCGCCTTGCCGGCGACGCGGCGGTTTTGCAGTTCGACCATCTCGCGCCGGATCGAGATCAGGTCACCGACCGCTACCAGGCGTTCGACCTCCTCCGCTGGCAGGCCCACGTCGACGAACAGCCTGTCCCATGACACCGACTTTTTCCGTTCTGGGGCGGGCAGGACGTGGGGCGGGCGGGTTGCTACCACGCCTGGCAGGTCCCGCTGCCCGTGAACGATGACTTCCAGTCCCAGCAGCACCCGGCGGTCCGTCCCGCCGACCCGAGTGATGCGCAGAAAGCCCTGCTCGATGCCCGTGACCATCAGCCCGATTTCGTCCATGTGGGCCGCCAACACCAATTTGGGACGAGGTTCTGGCCCCGTGCCCCGCTTGAGGGCGATCAGGCTTCCCAGCTTGTCCTCCTGCAAATCATCAACAAAGGGCTGCCAGGTCTGGCGCACCAGGTCCCGCACCGGTCCTTCGCTTCCGCTGATACCATCGGCCTCGGAAAGTTGTTTCAGTAAAGGTATAGTTTCCACTCCAAGCTCCTTGTCTGTTGTGCGTCCAGTGAACTGCTCAGCCCGTCGTGGCGAACGATTTGGTCACTTTGAGCGTCCAAGTGCGTTCCCACCTGTACCGTCTGGTTGTAACTTGGGATTCGATGACGATCACGGCGCAGATTCGGAAGTCGCGGTGATGGTAGGGAGTGGCGGTGAGGGTTTGTCAGTGGGGGTGGGCGTGATGACGGGGGCTGTCTCTTATACACATCTGACGCTGCCGACGAAGAGGAAAGTGTAGATCTCGG
>OMKS01001292.1_pt1 | contig 22546 bp, 20 predicted proteins | sample 1674721 | NCBI WGS metagenome assembly OMKS01 (sample SAMN06264996, study PRJEB25208) | sediment metagenome | isolation source: hot spring sediment | place: USA: California | collected 2014-09-02
GGGGATAAGATGGCCGCCATAAGGCGGTTAGGGCGACTTACCGCTTGCATGCCGTCATAGCGTTCGCTATGATGGTTCACTGGAAAATCATATGTATGGACACGAACCCACAACCTTCGATTTCCCACCTGAGCTGGGCAAGCACCTGAGGCAGTTACGTCGGCGCGCCGGGCTGAGGCTTACGGATATGGCGTATGTGATGAACCGGAAGCCGAGCTTCAACCTGCATCTCAGCCGGTTGGAGAACGGCAAGCTGAGCCAACCAAGCCTGAGGCTGGTTGCCGACTACCTGCGGGCCTGCCGGGCGTCGTTCAATGACATCCTCGTGCCGCTGGCGCAGTACACCAACCTGCCGCCCCTGCGGGAGAAGCCGGACCGGGAGGTTGCGCTGGCCGGCCTGGCCGGGGACTATAGCCGGGACGCGTCACGGCTTGAGGTCTATGACCGGAAGACCGAGGCGGCGCGGAAGCGGGTCGGGCAGAAGCCGGTCGCCCCGGCGAAGCGGGCCGCGGCGCTGTCGCGCCAGTTGCGCTCGGCGCAGGACCAGCGGCGGTTGAGCCGGGTGGTGGAGAGCGAGGTAAACCGGCTGGGGGTTGCGCCGACGCTCACCGTCCGGAAGCTGGCGCTGGACTATGGCCGGATGGTGTGGCGAGCGCTGGAACAGACGGAAGAAGCAGAAAGCCGAAGCACGAAGCAAACGAAGCGGGGGCGGCCGCGGAAGACGCGGGCGGAGCGGTTGCGGGATGCCGAGGCGCGGGCGAAGGCGCTGGGGCCGGGCGTTCTGACCGGCAAGGCTTACCGGCAGTTGCGGACGGCGGTGGAGCGGCTGTATGAGGACAGCCGTCCGCGCTGAGCCGGACGCGCATCGGGCATTGCCAGCGGCCCGAATCGGAGGTAGAATTACCTGCGATGGAGAAACCGTTTTCCGGCGAAACCCGGTCGGCGAGACGCACCCGGCCCCGGCCTTCGATAGCGACCGCCAGCGGCCTGATTGAACGCGGGTTGGCCGAGTTCTACCGCGAGAACGAGGAAGATGCACTGGACCTGTTCCTCGAAGCGCTCGAACTCGCGCCCGACAATCTCCAGGCCCATTACCTGGCCGCGCTCTGCGCCCACGTCCTGACCCGCGAACAGCCGCTCGAGCAGGTCTGCGAGCACGCGCTGGCGGTGAACCGCCGCCATCCCTGGACCCGGGCCTGCGAAGGGGTGCGCTATCTTTACCTGGCGAACTTCTCCCGGGCCGAGGAGCTGATGGAGGCCGCGCGGCGGGAACTGCCCGACGCGCTGGAGCTGGAGATCGGCCTCGGCATCGTCCACGAGTACTCGGGCGAGCGGGAGAAGGGTATCGCCGCCTACCGCCGCGCGCTGGAGCGGGACCCGGACAACGTCCGGGCGCTGGTCGCGCTGGGCGGTTTCTTCGCGATGGAGGGCGAGTACGAGGGCGCGCTCCAGCACTACCGGCGGGCCCACGCGGTCGCGCCCGACATCGAGCATCCGCACCAGAAGCTGGGGCGGGACTACTACTATGAGGGGATGATCGAACAGGCGGCGAGCGAGTTCGCCCGCGCGGTCAACGCCGAGCCGGACGAGATGGCCGGGCATTTCTACCTGCTGGACTGCCTGCGCCGGCTGGGCCGGTCCGACGACGCGATTGACCTCTACCGCGAGATTCTCGACCGGTTCGGCGAACACCCGGAACTGACGAGCGGCTTCTTTGAGCATTTCAATATGCGCATCGAGGCCATCGCCGCGCTGGAGCAGATGGCCCGCGAGGACCCGGACGATACCGAAACGCTGGCCCGGCTCAGCCGCGCCTACCGCGAGGCGGGCCGGCTCGACGAGGCGGCCCGCACCGCCCGCCGATTGGTCCGGCTGGCGCCGGAGGATGCCGACGCGCTTTCCCTGCTCGGGGATTTGCACCTGCGCCGCGGCCACTACCGGCTCGCGGCCGGCGCCTGCCGCCGTGCCATCCGGCTCAACGTTAATGCCCCGTATGCCTACATCACCCTGGCCGATGCCCTGCTCTTCCTCGGCCGCCAGGATGAGTCCTGGCAGGTCATCACCGAGATGGAGCGGGTGCGCCACGAGGCTTGGCAGAACTATCAGGCCCGCTTCTCCGGCCAGGACCGCGCCGACGCGGACAACTAACCCGCCCGCGCCCGCCTTTCCTTTCCCGGGCCGCTGTCCCGTGCGGGACAGAACCGGACCGGAATGTCCGCCCGCGCCCGGCCCGGGTTCGTCCAACTCCCCGCAGATGCGGCAGATGCATTGCAGGAACGCTTGTTGCTATTAACGGGTGCGATGATTTCGTATAGTGTTTCGAGAACCGTAATCAGCAACAGAAAGGACCGAACCATGAAGAGCTTCCTGACACTGCTGTCGGTCGCGGCGCTGGTCGGCGTCGGCTTCGCCGGCGGCATCTCCGGGCAGGTGCTGGACGCGGTCAGCGGCGAGCCGGTCGTCGGCGCGCTGGTCGTCGCCCGGGCCGAGGGCGGCGCGGCCGCCCAGACGCGGACCAACGCGCGCGGTCGCTACCTGTTCGAGAACCTGAGGCCGGGCGAGTACCGGGTGCGCGCCGCCGCGCGCGGCTACGAGCCGGCGGACTTCCCGCGGCCGGTGCCGGTGCGCGAGGGGCAGGTGACCGAGAATATTGACTTCCGTCTCGCGCCGGTGCAGAACCCGGACCCGGGCGCAATCCGCGGCCGGGTTGTTGACCGCCGGACCGGGGAACCGATCCGCGGCGCAAGGGTGATGGCCCACGGCCGCCACGGCCGCCGGGCGGCACGGACCAATGAGCAGGGCGAGTATCTCCTGCGCGGTCTGAGGCCGGGCGAGTACCGGGTTTCGGCCCGGGCGCGGCATCACCTGCCCGCCGAGTTTCCGCGGCCGGTGACGGTCGAGCCGGGCCAGGTCGTCGAGGACATCAACTTCGCGCTCGTGCCGAAGCCGCGCAAGGGCGTCATCGCCGGCCGGGTCGTTGACGCCCGGACCGGCGAGCCGATTGCCGGCGCGATCGTCGCCGCCCGGGGCGAGCACGGCGCGGGCCGGGTCGCGACCAACCGCGCCGGTTACTACCGGCTCGTCCTGCCGCCGGGCGAGTACCGGGTGAGCGCACGGGCGCGGGGCTACCAGCCCGCGGAGTTTCCCCGCGTGGTGCCGGTGCATCCGCGCGAAGTCACCCGCGACGTTGACTTCGCGCTGGAGCGGAACGCGCTGAGCCACGATTGAGCGGAAGAAAAGGGCGGGCCCGGCATCAGGTCGAGCCCGCCCTTTGACTTGAGCGCCGACCGGCGGTAGATTGGACTGATGAGAGCATCGGCCGGAAGCCACGGGCGGCGTTTCGCGTTCTGGGCCGCGGCGCTGGCGGTCGCGGCCATCGTCGTGTTCAACCTGCAGGGCTGGTGGGCGTTCACCCGAATGTCGCGGGCGCTCGAGGCGGAACTGGGCGCGCGGCTGGAGGCGATCGCGACGACCGCTTCGACCGCGCTGGCCGGGAGCTGGCAGGAGCCGGAGGCCGAAAGGATTCTCCGGGCGGTGCGGGAGGATAACGAACTGCTCGGGCTGTTCATCGTTGACGACGACCTGCGCCGGTGGCCGGCCGGGGATGAGACGTTGCCCGCCGCGCCGGAGGCGGACCTGCCCGGACTGCTCTCGGCCCTGAGCGGCATCCCGGCCCGGTCTCCGGTCTACCGCTCCGGCCGGCTCTACCTGAAGAGCGCCTACGCGCCGCTCCGGGACTCGACCGGCGCGGTCAGCGCCGCGCTCGGGGTCGAGGCCGATGCCCGGTTCTTCGCGACGCTGGCCGAGATGCGGGGTGGGCTGTTGCTCATCAACCTGCTGAGCCTGCTCGCCATCGTCGCGGTGGTGCTGGTCTCGGTGAGCCTGGTGCGGCACGCCCTGCGGGTGGAGCAGGCCGCGGCCCGGGCGAATTCGCTCGCCCTGCTGGGCCAGATGTCGGCCGCGGTCGCGCACGAGGTGAAGAACCCGCTGGCGATTATCCGCTCGACCGCGGAGCGAATCCGCAAGCAGTACGGCCGGGACAGCGACGACCCGAAGTTCCGCTTCATCCAGGACGAGGTGGACCGGCTCGCGGGCGTGGTCTCGAACTACCTCGGCATCAGCCGACCGCGGTCCGAAAGCGTCGGGCCGGTTGATTTGGGCGAGCTGGCGCGCGAAGTCGCGGACAGGGTTGCGGCCGAGGCGGAGCGGTCCGGGGTCCGAATCAGTGCCGATTCGGACGAGCGCCTGCCGACCGTGACCGGCAACCGCGACGAACTCCGGCAGGCGCTTCTGAACCTGGCGCTCAACGCGGTGCAGGCACAGGCGGACGGAGGCAGGGTGGAGATTGCGGCGCGGCGGGACGGACACGATGTGGTCCTGCGGGTCCGGGACGAGGGGCCGGGCGTGGACGAGCGTACCGCGCGCCGGATGTTCGAGCCGTTCTTCACGACCCGGGAGAAGGGCAGTGGGCTCGGGCTGTTCCTGGTGCGCCGGACGGTCGAAGCGCACGGCGGCCGGGTCGAACTCGCCAACCCGGGCGCGGCCGGGGCCGAGCTGGTGGTGCGGTTGCCGGCGGCGCGGATGTAACCGCCGATGGACGCGGAGGGGCTATTCGCCGGCCGCGGTGCGACCGCGGGGCTCAAGGGAGGCAGAAGGAAACCATGAGAATACTGATTGTTGACGACGAGGAGCGGTTCGCGCGCAACGTCGCCGAGGAGCTGGTCGAGCGCGGTCACCGGGTCGCGGTCGAAACCTCGGGCTCGGCCGCGCTTGAAGCACTGGCGCGAGGCGGGTATGACGCGGTCGTGACCGACCTCCGGATGACGCCGGTGGACGGGATGGCGGTGCTGAACCGGGCCCGAGCGCTGGGTTGCGAGGTCGTGATGATGACCGCCTACGGCGATGTCGGCACCGCGGTTGCGGCGATGAAGGCGGGCGCGGCCGATTTCGTGACCAAGCCCTTCGACCTCGACGAGCTCGCGCTCAAGCTGGAGCGGCTGGCCGGACAGGTGGCGCTCCGCGAGGAAAACGCCGCGCTCCGGCAGGAGCTGGCCCGGGACGACCGCTGGCGCGAGATGGTTGGCACGAGCGCGGCGCTGGCGCGGGTCCGGGCCCTGGTCGAAAAGGTCGCGCCTTCGGAAGCGTCGGTGCTGGTGCTGGGCGAAAGCGGGACCGGCAAGGAGCTGGTCGCCCGGATGATCCACCGGCTGAGCCCGCGGGCGTCAAGGCCCTTCGTGGCGGTGCACGCCGCGGCCCTGCCCGAGACCCTGCTGGAAAGCGAGCTGTTCGGCTACGAGAAGGGCGCGTTCACCGGCGCGGCGGGCAGGAAGCGGGGCCGGCTCGAGGCGGCCGAGGGCGGCACGCTGTTCCTCGACGAGGTCGGCGAACTGCCGCCCTCGTTCCAGGTCAAGCTCCTGCGCTTCCTGCAGGACCGGACCTTCGTGCGGGTCGGCGGTAATGAGACGATAACGGTGGACGCGCGGGTCGTCGCCGCGACCAACCGCGACCTCGCGGCCGCGGCCCGCGACGGCGGCTTCCGCGAGGACCTCTACTACCGGTTGAGCGTGTTCCCGATTACCGTGCCGCCCCTGCGCGAGCGCCGGGGCGATATCCGGCTCCTCGTCGGCCACATCCTCCGGCGGCTGGGCTGTGCCCGGGAGCCCGGGGCCGAGGTCATCCGGCTTCTCGCCGGCCACGACTGGCCGGGCAATGTCCGCGAGCTTGAGAACGTGCTCGAACGGGCGCTGATTCTCGCGGCCGGGGAGGAAATCGGGCCGGAGCACATCCAGTTGCCGGAGAGGACGTTCAAGCCTTCTGCCCCGGCCGGACCGGGAGCGCATTCGCTGGCCGAGGTCGAGGAACGGATGCTCCACGAGGCGCTGGCGAAGGCGGGCGGCAACAAGTCCAAGGCCGCGAAGATGCTCGGCATCACCCGCCGGATGCTCTACACCCGGCTCAGAAAGCAGGAAGAAAGTGAACCGGGAGGCACAGAGTGAACCGAAAGGTACGGCGGCCGCGGTCGGCCGTACTGCTATCCCGTTGTGGTGACACGGGTTGTCGGACTGGAACGGACGGTGCAGTAAGAGGACAGCCATGAAAACGATTACATTGCTGATTTGCCTGCTGGCGCTCGGCGTGCCGGTATTTGCCCAGGGCGGCGACGAAGCGCCGAAGGTGCGTCAGGAGCTGGAAAACACGGACCGGCTCATCGAGCGGGCCGAGCCTCTGGTCCGGGAGTCGGGCAACGAGGAGGCGCTGGCCCTGCTCAACGAGGCCAAGGAACTGCAGGCCCGGGCCTGGAACCAGCACCGCCAGCGCCGTCACCAACTCGCTCTCTACACGACCAACCAGGCCCGGCTCCGGCTCCGGCGGGCGCTGGAACTGGTCGGGGTTGACCCGGACAAGGTCGCCGGGGAAATCCGGCGCACCGCCGAACTGCTGGCCGAGGCCGCGCCGGTCATCCGGCGGGCCGGGGTCCGCGAGGCGGAGGAACTGCTCCGGCTCGCGCTCGGCGAGCAGGAAGCCGCCCGGCGCTACCACGAGGCCCGGCGCTACGCGCTGGCGCTTCGGTTCACCCGCGCGGCCCGCAACCACGCCCGGGAGGCGCTGGAGCGGGTCCGGCGGCAGGGCGGGCGCGAGCGGGTCGCAAGCGAGCTTGATCGCACCGATGCCCTGCTGGCTCGGGCCCGGGAGCGGGCCGGCGACGAGGACCGGGCGCGCGAAGTGCTGGAGCGGGCGGAGAGCCTGCAGAAGCAGGCCCGCGAGTCCCTCGAACTCGACCGGCTGTTGCCGGCCCTGCGGCTGACCCTGGCCGCGCGCAACCTGCTGGTCCGGGCCTGGGAGGCGGCGCGGGGCGCACTTGACGCCGACCTCGTCGAAGCGGTGGTCGCCGAAAACGACCGGCTCATCGCCGAGTGGCGCGCGTCCGTCGAGCGCGACGGCGATGAGGAAGCAAAGAGCCTGTTCCGGCGCGCGCTCGAACTCCAGGTCCGGGTCCGTGCCCGGCTGGCGGCCCGCGAATACGGGCCGGCCTACCGCGAGGCGAACCAGGTCCGGCGGATGCTGAACCGGGCCATCGAGAACCTGCATGCCGCGCCGGCGCTTGAAGAGCGCGGCCGGTGACGGCGGCACTGGCGCTCTGCGTCGTCCTGCTCGGTACGGTTTCGTTCCGCACCGAAATCGGCGTCGGCGCGGACTACACCACCCAGCGCTACACCGTCGGCATCTACGACACCCTGAACTGGGATTGGCGCGAAGAAGACACGCTCAACATCGAGACCGAAGGCCGGACCGGGCTCACGCTCCGGCTCGGCGTCGAAGGCCCGGGCCGGCGCTTCGACGCGGTCAACGCCGCCGGGTTCTCGACCCGCTCGGCCCGCAACGCGCTCGGGCTCTGGTACGAGCAGGAGCTGGGCCCGGCGCTCTCCCTGCGGGCGGGCAACGACGCGGAACTGCGTCACTACCACGCCTGGTTCCCGGCGCTGGCGGACACGCTCTACGGCGGTCGCGACTACTGGTCCAACAACAGCCGGCTGGAACTGCGCTACCGGCCGACGGAGCGCCTGCGGCTCAACGCCACCGAGGCGGTCGAGTTCCTCCGCTACGCCGAGCCGGACAGCTACCATTACAACTACCACCTGAACCGGGCCCGGCTCACCGGCTGGTGGGAAGCCGGTCTCTTCACGACGGTGGGTTTCGGCACGGGCTGGACCCGGCGCTGGTCCCCCCAGGACCGGTCCCGCGACTACGACGACATCCACGGCCAGGCCGGGCTGGAACACATCTTTGAAGCCGGCTTCCGGGCCGGGCTCGACAACGAACTCCGCCGCCGGGCCTACCGCGGTGCGGGCTTCAGCTACTGGGAAGACGCGCTGACCCTGAGCGCGGGCGCGAGCGCGGGCGCGTTCGAGATTGAGCTCGAGAACGAGGCGAACTGGCTGATGTACGACACCGTTTCCCCGGTCTATCCCAGCCTGTTCGAGAACGGATTGCGGCTCAGCTTCGACCTGCCGCTGGCAGATGGGGTCCGGTTCCGGGCCGGGCCCGGGCTCGACATCGGCGTCGGCATCCACGAGCGCGGGGACGAAGACTACCGCGAGCTTTCCCTGCGGGCCGCGCTCGACATCTTCGGCACCGACCGGCTCTGGCTCAGCCTCGAAGACCGCGTCGGACTGCGCCGCTACCCCTACGCGGACACGACCTGGCAGACCGACTACGCCTTCAACGAGCTCAGCCTGTTCGGCAGTTGGACGGCTCTGCGGGGCCGGGCCGGCGAGCTCCGGGTCGAAGCGATGGCGAGCGTCTCGCCCGAATGGCACGCCCGGGCGACGGACAACTTCGCCCTCGCCATCTACTCGCTCGACCTCAAGTACGGCTTCTAAGGCCGGGGGCCGCGCTTGAGCCGGCGGCACGGATGCAACCGCCGATGGACGCCGATGCACACGGAGGGGCCATGCGCCGGCCGCCGAGGCCGGCAGTCCTCTGCCAACTCGTGCCGTACAGCTGGCGTCAGCCGCCGAGGTCGAGGAGCCGCTTCCGACAGCGGCCGAGGAACTCGAGGCAGGCCTCGGTCCGGTAGTCGGGATAAGTCCAGGGCAGGGGCTCCCAGCCGCCGTCCCGGTAGAGCAGGGTCAACTCGGCGAAGATGCCGTCGCGGAGGTAGATGCGGTGGGCGTGGTCCTTGGTCGAGGCAAGGACGAGGTTGTGGAACGTGAGCAGGCCGGGGTCCAGGTTGACCCGGCGGCGGCCGTCCCGGCCGCACTCGCGTTCGATGACGCCGGTAGCGAGCTTGGCCGAGGCGAGCAGGACCGGCGAGCAGGGCAGGTGGAACCCGAGCCAGCGCCGGGCCAGGTTGTCGCCGAATTCGGCCCGGTAGTAGTCGGTGAAGTCGAAGGGGATGTCGGCACTGCGGTCCGCGACCGGCCCGAAATCCATCACCAGCCGGGCTTCGGCCTCGGCCAGGACAGTTTCGTCAGCACCGAGCAGGCCGCAGATGAGCAGGGCGCGCGGGCCGCAGGCCGGGGCGATGTGGACCGCGTCGTCTGCTTCCGACCGGGTTATTTCGGTTCTTCCGCTTCTCCGGCGTCGGTGGCCGGGGGGGCATCGTTGCTTTCGAGCGCCTCCTCGTCGGCTCGGGCGGCCTCGACGATGCGTTCGTCGCCGATGGCGAGCTGTTCGCTGGTGGTGATTTCGAGCTGGCGGTCCTGCTCCTCGAGCGCACCGGCGAGGAATGCGCCGAGCTCCTCGAGCGGCGGCAGGTCGTCCAGCGATTCGAGACCGAAGTAGCGCAGGAACTCCCGGGTCGTCCGGTAGAGGTACGGACTGCCGGGCCTTCGGGCCTTGCCCGCGGTGGCGATGAGCCGGCGCTCGAGCAGGGTCACGATCGGACCGGAGCAGTCAACCCCGCGGAACTCTTCGACCTGAGGCCGGGTCACCGGCTGGCGGTAGGCGATGATGGCGAGGACCTCGAGCGCGGCCCGGGACAGGCGCTGGATGAGCTGGCGGCGGTAGAGCTGGCGCACGGGCTGGGCGAAATCGGGCAGGGTGTAGAGCTGGAAGCCCTGGGCGACGCGGTGGATGCGGAAGGTGCGGCCGCTGTCCTCGTAGACGCGGTTGAGCGCGGTGACCGCATCGCGCACGCGTCCGATTTCCATGCCGCCGATTTCCGCGAGCTTGGAGGCGGGCACCGGCTCTTCGGCCGAGAAAAGCAGGGCCTCGACGACGAGCGCGAACTCGGCGACGGGGTCCGGGGCCGCGCCGCCTTCCGGTTGGTCCCGGGTTGCTTCCTTGCGGTCCCTGGTGCCGGGGTCGTCGGTGGTCATTTCCGCCCGGTGAGCCGGAACCGGCCGAGAAGCGCGGCGCCGGCGGTCTTCAAGTCCTTGCGGTCGAGAAAGGCGGTGAGCCGGGTCTCCGAGGCGGAGAAGGCGGCGAGATGACAGCCGACCTGGCGCAGGGTGTCGAGGGTGCCGGACATTATCTCCGGGTCTGAACCGATGCCCGGCCCGACGACCGACACCGAGGCGAGGTCGTCGGCGAGTTCGACGCCCTTGGTTCCGACCTCGCGGGCGACCGCGCCCAGGATCTCCGCGGCCGGGTCGCGGAACCGACCGGGCAGGTAGTAGGTAAGGTCGAAGCGGCCGCCGTGGAGACTGCCGTGGCTGAAGAGCAGGACCGGGATGCGCGCCTCGGCCAGCCGGGTGATGACTTGGTGCAGGCACCGGCCGCGCCGCGGCACGTCGAGCAGGTTGATGCGGACGATTTCGTGGCTGTGGGTCAGGGCGCGGACAAAGGCCTTCTCGAGCTGTTTCGTCGGTTTCACGATACTGCCTCGCTTTCGACTGAAGGCGGACCGGATAACGAGCGGCACGCGGTACTTCTCGGCCAGCGCGCAGGCCCGGGGGTGGATGACCTCGGAGCCGGAGCCGGCCAGTTCGCTGAGTTCGCCGAAGCTGATTTCGGGCACGAACCGCGCCTGCGGGAACTCGTGCGGGTTCTCGGTGAAAACGCCCTCGACATCCTTGTTCAGCTCGCAGGCGGCGGCCTTGAGCACCGCGGCGAGGGCGATGGCGGTGACGTCACTGCCGCCGCGGCCGAGGGTGGTGATTTCCCGGTCCGCGCTCATGCCCTGGAAACCGGCGACGATCGGCACCCGGTTCCGGCACAGGGCGTCGCGCAGGCGGTCACCGCGGATCTCTTCGATGCGGGCGTCGCTGTGGAGCCGGTCGGTGATGATACCGACCTGCGAGCCGGTGAAGCTGACCGCCTCGCAACCCAGCTCGGTGAGGGCGATCGAGAGCAGGGCCATCGTCTGTCGTTCGCCGGCGGTGAGCAGCATATCCAGTTCGCGGCGCCGGGGCGCGGGCGAGAGTTCGTGGGCGAGTCGGGTGAGTTCGTCGGTGGTCCGGCCCATCGCCGAGACGACCGCGACGACGCGGTTGCCCTTGCGCCGGGTGCTGGCGATGCGCCGGGCGACACGGCGGATGCGGCCGAGGTCGGCCAGCGAGCCCCCGCCGAATTTCTGAACGATCAGCGGCATTCGCTGACCCACCTTCCGATTCGGTCCGCCGCCTTTCGCAGGCGCTTCTCGTCCTGCACCAGGGCGAAGCGGACGTAGCCCCGGCCGGCCCGGCCGAAGCCGGACCCGGGCGCGGCGACGACCCGGCAGTTGCGGAGCAGGTCGAGGGTGAAGGCGTAATCGTCCTTGCCGCGTGGGATTTCCGTCCAGACGTAGAAGGTTGCTTCCGGGACCGGCACCGGCCAACCGTGCCGGGCCAGCCCGGCGCAGAACGCGTCCCGGCGGCGGCGGTAGCGGGCCCGGATTGCCTCGGCCGCCGCATCACCGTGCCGGAGCGCCCAGGCGGCCGCGTCCTGGATCGCGCCGAACGGGCCGGAGTCGGTGTTCTGCTTGATGCGCAGGAGCGCCTTCACCAGCGCCGGGTTGCCGACCGCGACGCCGATGCGCCAGCCCGCGATGCTGAACGTCTTCGAGAGCGAATGAAACTCCAGGCAGTGCTCCTTCGCGCCCGGCACCTGGAGGATGCTGGGCGGCTTCGCGCCGAAGGACAACTCGGAGTAGACGCAGTCGTTGACGACGCAGAAGTCGTACTTGCGGGCGAGTGCGATGACCTCGCGCCAGAATCCGAAGCCGGCGACCGCGGCGGTCGGGTTGGCGGGGTAGTTCAGGCAGAGGAGCTTGATGCGCGGGGCGATGTTCTCCAGTTCGTCGAGGTCGGGCAAGAAGTCGTTTTCGGCCCGGAGCGGGACCGGGACCGGCGTCGCGCCGGCCAGCCGGGCCTGGTTGGGGTAGACCGGGTAGGCGGGGTCGCCGTAAGCGACGCGGTCACCCGGGCCGCAGGTGCCGCGGATGAGATGAGCGACGCCCTCCTTGGAGCCGATGAGCATCGTTACCTCGGTGGCCGGGTCGAGCCGGACCCGGAAGCGCCGCCGGTACCAGTCCGCCACCGCCTGCCGGGTTTCGAGCTTGCCGGCATAGCTCGGGTAGCGGTGGTTCTCCGGCCGCTTGAGCGCGCGTTCAAGAGCACGCATCAGGGCCGCCGGGGGCGGGAGGTCCGGACTGCCCTCGCCCAAGTCAATGACATCGCCCTTCGTCTTCGCCTTCAGGTCGTCCAGTTCCTGGAACAGGTAGGGCGGAATCCGGCCCAGGCGCCGGGCCTGCACGTCTTTCATCCGCTAAGTTGTAGCCGAAGCGGGCGAGATGTCAAGAGCGGCCTTCGCGGGGTATGATTGCGGATATGTCCGCAATGGGCCTTCTTAGCCGGATGAGGCGCAGTCCGGGAGGAGTAACCGCCGATGGACGCCTGCCTGTGCGTGACCTGCCCGCGCGGCAGCAGGCGGGCCGCACGCAGACAGGCAGATGCACGCAGATGGGTGGTTTTGAATGCGGAGAGAGAGGAGGTGGTCAAGCGAAGGAACCGGAATCAGGCAACCGCCCCGGACGCTTGACAAATGGAGCCGGGGCGCTAGGATGTAGCACATCGGAGGTTTGAGAGGTCCGGTCGGGGCAAACACCGGACAGCTCAGAAGTCACTTCTGATCCGAGTTGATAGCGCGTCGGCTGTGCGGTTGTGCGCCGCGCGTAAGGGCCGGGCAACCGGCAGTGATGATGCAGGAGGCTTGAGATGGGGATGCTTGGAACACGGCGGTCCCGGGGTGGACTGCGAGATGGAAACAGAGACCGTATCCGGAGCCTGCTCCGGACCCTCGGCGAACACAGCGATGATGTGACCGGCTGGGAGGCGGCCGAGGCTCTCGCGCAACTGGGCGATGCCCGTGCGATAGCGCCGCTCTGCGAACTGCTGGAACACGCCGCCGCCCCGGCGCGGCAACACGCGGCCCGACTGCTCGGCGTCTACCGCGCGTTCCCGGCGGTGCCGCACCTGGTAAGACTGCTCACCGATAATAACCGGTATGTCCGCGCCGCCGCGGTGCGGTCGCTCGGGCAGATAGGCTCACCGGATGCCCTGACCGCGCTCATCGGTGCTCTCGGCGACGAGGAAGCCTGCGTTCGGGCCGGGGCGGCCGAGGCTCTCGCGCAACTGGGCGATGCGCGCGCCGTTGAGATGCTGATGCTGGCCGCCGAGGACGAGCACGCCCACGTGCGTGAGAAGGCGCGCAAAGCGCTGGCCGCGCTGGGCGGGCCGGCGGAGGATGTCGTGAGGGTGGAGTGGTCACACGAGACTGAGAGCCCCGGACCGGAGCGGTCCGCAGACACGTCGGAGACCGTGCCGGCGGAGCCGGGGTCAACCGAGGCCCTGCTGGAGATGCTGGGCCGGAAGGATTGCGGGGAACGGCTGGCCGCGGCCGAGAGGCTTGCGGCCGCGGATGAGAAGCGGGCCATCGAGCCGATGATACGAAGTTTCCGGGGTTGCGGTGAGGACTATCGCAAGCGTGTCGCCCTGCTCCTCGGTGGAATGGGCCGTGTCGCCCGTATCGCGCTGGTCCAGGCGCTTGAGGACGGCGAGCCGGAGATACGAGCCGGTGCGGCTCTCGCGCTGGCGGTAAGCCCCCCGGCGCTTGGCGCCGGGAGTCCTTCGGAGACTAAGGGAACTTCATTCCTTGCCTCCCGCGCCGGCCGCGCGGTTCGCCGGCGGCTGGTGGCAATGCTCCTGGACCCGCATCCGCTCGCCCGCCGTGCCGCGGCCGAAGCGCTGGACGCCCTGGGCTGGCGGCCGCGCAGTCCGGCCACCGAAGCCGCGCGGCTGGTCGCGCTGGAGCGCTGGGAGGAAGCCGGTGCGCCGGAGTTCCTGTCCCGGCACGGCGGCCGGGTCGCGCGGACGTTCGTCGTCGCGCTCCGGTTCGAGGATGAGCCGTCGCGCCGTCGGGCCGCTGACGCGCTCATCGGGCGGCTGGACGATGAGTCGCCTGATGTCCGCCGGGTGGCGGCCGAGACGCTCCAAGGCCTCCGTGATGCCCGGGCGATCCGTCCGCTCCTGCGACTCCTGGAGGACCCGGACCACGGCGTACGCTATGCCGCCGAGACGGCACTTGCGGCGCTGGAGAGGGCTTGACCCGCCGCGGCGGTTTGACAGCAGGGAGGGAGGGATTACAATGTTGACATCGTGGAACGACTGCAGGTTATGGTCGCTCTCGGCCACCGCACCCGGGCGGTGCGTATCTCCCTCCCCATCTATGCTTTATACGTTGCCGCGGCGCTCCTGGTCGCGCTGGTGGTCGGTGTCGGGCTGGCCGGCCGTGAGTTGGTGTACCGGCATGCCGATTACGGCCGACTCGAGCGGCTGACCACGGAGAACTACGAACTCAAGGCTCGGGTGGTGCGCTACCACGCGGCGATGGATACTTTCCGGACCTTCCTGGCCGCGACCGAGGAGATGGACAACCGGCTCCGGGCCGCGGCCGGGCTGTACCTGATTCCGCCGGACCTGCGGCAGATCGGCGTGGGCGGCAGGCCGATGCCCGATGAGCTGGCATCGGTGGATGACCTCTTGCGTCGGACCCGGTTCCAGGAAACTTCGCTGACCGAAATCGAACACGCCATCGGCACCCAGGCCGACCGGCTGGCCCGGATTCCCTCGATCTGGCCGGTGCAGGGCTGGGTGACTTCCCGCTTCGGCTACCGGCGGGACCCATTCACCGGCCGCCGGAAGATGCACGACGGCATTGATATCGTTGCGCCCTACGGCACCCGGATTGTCGCGGCCGCGGACGGCAAGGTCGTGGATACCGGCTGGCGGGGAAACTGGGGACGGGTGGTGGAGATAGACCACGGCAACGGGCTTAAGACCTTCTACTCTCATTGCCGGTCGGTCGCGGTTTCGGTCGGCGACGAGGTGAAGCGCGGGCAGTACATCGCCCGGCTCGGGTCATCCGGCCGCGCCACCGGCCCGCACCTGCATTACGGGGTCAAGCGCCGGGGCGTCTGGGTCAACCCCGAGAACTACATCATTTCCAACTGACGCGCCCTCAGCGGCCGGGGGAACGATACAGCGCCACCGGGCGCTGTTCTTCTATCGCGACTCCGGTGCGGGTGTAGCGGAGCCGGACCGCGTAGACGCCGACCGGCGACGAACGACCGGTGGCGGTTTGGCCGTCCCAGTGGCAGGTTCCCTGGTCGGCGGCGGGCGGGCCGTTGTGCAGTTCGCGGACAAGCCGGCCCTTGAGGTCGAAGACCTGGACCACGAGCCGCCCGGTTGCGGCAGGAAGATGCCAGGAGACAGCCAGCGAGTCCTCGAAGCCGTCGCCGTCCGGGCTGAAGCTCGGGGCGGCAAGACGGAGATGCTGTTCGCCCGCGCCCGGTTCGAGGACGAGCCGGCGGCGGTTGTCGGCGGTGTCCGGGTCGGCCGGGCAGTCGAGCACCGCCCAGAGCGAGGTTCGCACCCGGGGCGCGGTGAAGCGGAACTCGAGCGTCGAGTCGGTGTCCGGCGCGAAGCGCCAGCCGGAGAGCGAGCGGCGCTGTTCCAAAGGGTCGGGCCGTTCGTTGCCGTTGTCGTCGAGGAAGACCTGCAGGGTCCAGTCCTGCACCACGGCCAGGCCCGGGTTCGCGAGCGTGACGACCGCGGTGAACGCCTCACCCGGCACGAGGCTGTCGGTAATCGTGATGTCGGTGACCGCGAGGTCGGGAATCAGCGTGATGGCATTGGGCGCGCCCGGGGTGCTGCCGGTCGAGTCCGGGGACCGGGCCCAGTTGGCGGGCGCGTCCGGGCCGAGCAGGTCTATCCTTTCCCAGGAGATGCCGTCGCCGGGATTCGTGGGGAACCCATCGTCCGGGGCGAAGGGGGTGCCGAAGGTGGTCGTGTCGCCCCAGGGCGAGGCGATCGTGACCGGGTCCTCGAGTTGGAGCTGGTTGCCGAGGTGGCGTCCGTGCGGCCGGAGGACGAGCACGTCCTTCCCGTCTCCGTCCCGGCCGAACCGGTAAGGTCGGACGTGCCCGCCGAGCGGTTCGGGGTGAGTGTAGTCCGGGTCGAGCACGACCGCGAACCGGTCCGGCGCCAGCCAGGTCGAGTTGATGGCCAGGTGCGGGCATTCGTCGAGTATGCTGGAGTCGGTCCAGGCGATGATGCGGCTGACCGCGTCGCCGTCGTCCAGGGTCCAGTCGAAGAGGTCCACCGCCTCGTCGCCGGCGTTGTAGAGTTCGACGAACTCGTTGCGGTCCTCGGGGTAGCGGGTGCCGTGGCCGCCGGCCGGGTTCGACATCACCTCGGTGATGATGATGTTCCCGGCGATGAGCAGGCAGAGCAGGGCCACGGCCGAGGATAGCCGGGCAGGTCCGCCGGTCAAGTCGCCGACGTGACAGGCCGATGCGGCGATAGTATATTATTGCCTGCGGGTCAATAGATACCGACACCATCGGACGGCGACCGCCCGCTGGTTGAGCGGGCACGGGCCGTGGAACTGCCGGCCTTCGAAGCGCTCGTGCTGAGGCACCAGCACCGGCTGTTCGGCTATCTCTGGCGGATGACCCGCAACCCGGCCGAGGCCGAGGAGTTGGCCCAGCAGGCGTTCATCCGGGCCTGGCAGGGGCTGGCCGGGTTCCGCGGCACGGCCAGCTTCCGGACCTGGCTCTTTCGCATCGCCCACAACCTGTGCGTGAACCGACTGACCCGGACCCGGCGGCTCGCGCCCCTGCCCGAAACCCTGCCCGCCGCGGTTGCCTGCGAGCCGGAGGAAAAACACCGCCGGCAGGTCCGGGCGGAGCGCATCAACGCCGCGCTCGCCGCCCTTCTCCCGGACCAGCGCTCGGCGCTGGTGCTGTCGGTGTGGGAGGAAATGAGCCACGAAGAGATTGCCCGGGCGCTGGGGAAGACGCCGGCATCGGTGAACGCATTGCTCTATCGCGCCCGGCTGGCCCTGCGCCGGGAACTGGCGCCGGCCCGGGAAGAGGGCCTGCTGTGAGTCCGGCCGATAGCTGTCGGCCCGGGAGGTGTCTATGTTGAAGATGATGAAGGAATGCCGTGGCAACAGCACCCGCGCTGGTCCCGGCGCGCGCCCAAGGACGGTGCCCGGGGCGTGAGTGATGAAAGCGGCGGTCTCTACGTCCTGCAGGGCAACCGCTCGCTCGCCTTCTGGCGTTATGACATCGGCGCCGACGGCTGGGAAATCCTGCCCGACGTGCCGGCGGGCCCGGCCGGGCGGCCGGTCGTGGGCGGCAGTGACCTGGTCCACGTCAGAGTTGACGATGAGGCCCACGTCTACCTGCTCAAGGGACGGACCGGCGAATTCTACCGCTACGACATCGCCGCGGGCGAGTGGCAGGAACTGCCGGCCGCGCCGGTCGGCATCAAGGGGCGCTGGGACCGCGGCTCCTGGCTGGTTCATGACGGTATGGGCACGATCTACGCGCACAAGGCCCGCTACACCCGGAGCATGCCCGAGCCGCACCACGAGCTCTGGCTCTTCGACGTCCGGGCCGGGAGCTGGGAGCAGGCGGCGCGCAGCGGCCTGCCGCTCATCGGCTGGCACGGCAACCGCCGGCGCGCCAAGCGGTCGCGCGACGGGAGCGGTGCGGGCTGGTTCGACGGCGCAATCTGGTCGCTCAAGGGCGGCAACAGCCAGCAGTACTTCCGTTACGACCCGGGCCGCAACCGCTGGCACGAAGAAGAACCCATCGACTCGCCGGGCAGTGCCAACCGGCGCCGGATGGTCAAGGACGGCGGGCATTTCGTCGCCTATCCCCGGGGCCGGGCGTTCTATGCGCTCAAGGGCAACAAGACGGTCGAGTTCTGGCGCTACCGGCTCGCGCCCGAAGGCTGGACGCCGGGCGGCGGCCAGTCGGTTGCCGGGCAACTCGCCGAGGAGCGGTTCTCGGTCGGGCCCAACCCGGTCCGAGGAGCGAGCGTGCGGCTGAACTGGAACCTTGCCGCCGAACGGTCGGTGCGGACATCGGTCTTCGACGCCGCGGGCCGGCTCGTCAAGCGGCTTGAGCTCGGTTCGGCGCGCGGCGGCAACGCGCGACTGGATATCTCCGGTCTTGCCGTCGGTACCTACCTGGTCCGGCTCGACGGCAGTCACGCGCCGACGCAGAAGCTGGTCGTCCAGCGATAGCCTGATTGAAAAGACGCGGCCGGGGCGATGGGCCCCGGCCGCCGCTTTGCGGACCAGCGCACCTTCCTTGACCATACCGCGTGCCCCGGCCCACTCTCCGGGAGTGACCAGAGCGGGCCCGTGCGTCTCATCAGGATACGGAGACCGATGAGACACTCTAAAACCAGCAGATAGACAACTTAGCCGTCAAAGCAGCTTCGCCGGGGGCTCGGTTCGTGTCTCATTCGCTGATATGTTCGATCGGGGCATACGTCTGCCCGAAACTCACAAACAATTCTACAAGAACAACTTAGCAGGGTTCGGCGGTCGCGGCACGGCTACTGCTACTATACCGGTTGTGTTCGCAAAGCAGAATAACAACAACTCGGAGGCTACGATGTTTGCAGGAGCAGTGACCGACAGCTTGGATTGGTTCGCAGGTCTGGTGGCGAAGGCGCTGGTGATGGTTCTGATGCTCGTCTCGTTCTACGTCGGCGGCGGGCTGGCCACCGGCCAAGTCCGGCTCTCGGACCTGAACGTGACTGGAGTGAGACGGGTGCTGGTCCATACCGGGGAAGTGATGACCGGCGTCACGCGGCGCCAGGCGCTGAAGAAGGCAATGACCGTGACCGAATCGCCGTTCGAAGTGGCGAACTCGAAGTAGGGAGGCAGAGATGACAAGGACTCGTCTGGGGCGTGCGGTGTGCCTGATGCTGGGGTGCGTGATGATGGTCGCCGGGCTGGTGCTGGCCCGCCAGCGCCAGCAGGAGCGGCGGGCGCGGGCGGCGGTGAACGTCGCGGAAGCGCTCGACAACTACCACGCGACGACGCGGACGGCCCGGCGCCTGATTGCGCAAGACACACCCTACCGCGATTGCGACGCCGCCATCCGGTAGGAGCAGGCGGGGCGGGCAATGGCCGGGTTGCCCGCCCCGCGCTCCGGTTCGGGCCGATGCCCGGCGCTTGACTAATGCGGCGGGCCGGGTAGTGTAATCGCCTTTGAACCATACCGACGTTGCGAACCTGGACTGGCGGAGCCTCGGGCTCAAAGTCGGGCACGAAGTCCACTACCAGTTGCGGACCCGGCGCAAGCTGTTCTGCCGCTGTCCGGCCGAGTTCCGGCACCGCGAGCCGGACTACGAGGTCCTCCGTCATATGCGGCCGACGCTCTCGGAGCTGGGTGAGTACGACGGCACCGCGCTGATGGAGTTCAAGACCAAGAAGAACGTCCGCTACCAGCTCTACGCCGACATTGACTGCACCTACGAGATGGACGACACCCCGCCCTTCCCGATCAACGGCGAGGCGCTCGACATCGCGCTCCGCATCGGACTTCTGCTCAACCTGAACATCGTGGACGAGATGCACATCTCGCGCAAGCAGTACCTCGACGGCTCGATTCCGACCGGGTTCCAGCGCACCGCGATCATCGGGGTCGAGGGCTGGGTGCCGTTTCGGGGCCGCAAGCTCGGCATCATCCAGCTCGGGCTTGAGGAAGATGCCTGCCGCGAGGTCAGCGACGTCGGCCACGACATCGTCTACCGCGCGGACCGGCTCGGGTTCCCGCTGGTCGAGGTCGTCACCGACGCGACGATGCACACGCCCGAAGAAGCGAGCGCGGGCGCGCGGCTCATCTGGCGACTGCTCCGTTCCACCGGCCAGGTCCGCACCGGCCCGGGCGCGGGCCGGCAGGACGTCAACGTCAGCATCAACGGTTCGACCCGGGTCGAAATCAAGGGTGTGCCGGACACCGGGCTGATCCGGCGGCTGGTCGCGGTCGAGGCGTTCCGGCAACAGCAGTTGCTGGCGATTCGGGACGAACTCCGCGCCCGGGGCGTGAGCCCGGAAAGCCTCAAGCTCGAAAGCCGTGAACTCGACCGGGCGACGGTTCTGGGTACCGGCAGTCCGTACCTGCGCCGGGCCGCGGACGCGGGAGAGAGCGTGGCGGCGGTGCGGCTGGCCGGCTTCGCGGGCCTGCTCAACCGCGTCATCGAGCCGGGCCTCGAGTTCGGCTACGAGTTCTCGGAACGGGTCCGGGTCATCGCCTGCCTTGACCGGATGCCCAACATCATCTACCGGGGCGGTAGCGACGAGGGCTTGACCGACGAAGACTGGGGCGTCATCCGGGAACTGGTCAACTGCGGGGTGAACGACGAAGCGGTGCTGGCCTGGGGCCCGGCCCCGGACCTGCGGACCGCGGTCAACGAGATTCACCTCCGGGCGGTGGACGCCGCGGCCGGGGTGCCCAGCGAAACCCGTCAGCCCCACCCGGACGGCACCACCGGTTTCGAGCGCATCCTGCCCGGCCCGGACCGGATGTACCCGGACACCGACTCGCCGCCCACCGCCATCAGCCGGGAGCGGCTCGACGAAATCCGCAAGGCCCTGCCCGAGCCGGCCTGGCGGACCGAGGAACGGTTCCGTGCGCTCGGCCTGCCCGAAGACGTGGCCCAGAGCCTGGTCTTCTCGCCCCGGCGCGGGCTGTTTGAGAAGCTCACCGCCGGTCCGGGTGCGGACCCGAAACTGCTCGGGGTCGCACTCGAACAATGGTCCCGCTGGCTCTCCCGGCAGGGCTTCGCGGTCCGGCAACTGTCCGACGAAGCGCTGGCCGGGCTGTTCGAGCGGTACCGCAAGGGCGGTTTCGGCCGGGAAGCCATCGTCCACCTCATGCGCGGGCTCTGCCGGGGTGGGGCGCTCGACGCACTGCTGGCCGCGCGCGGGCTGGGTGAGGTCATCACCGGCAGGAAACTCGAGACGCTTGCCGCGGCCGCGCTCAAGGGCGCGACCCCGGACTACGCCCGGGAGCCGGAAGCCTGCTGGCGGTTCCTGATGGGCCGGGCGATGCGGGAACTGCGCGGCCGGGCGCAGGGCAGGGACGTCGCCGCCGCGGTCCGCAAACTCGCCGGCCGATAAGCCCGCCCCGCATCCTCACCCCGACGCAACCCGACCCGGGAGGGATGTACTTACGTGCCCCGGGCCGGCGCGTTATTCGGCCGGTTCGCCAACCGAAGCTACCCGCTTGAGTGCTTTCTCCACCTTCTCCTCCATCCCGGTGCCGGACGAGGACCAACGCGCCATGACCGTGCAGGCGGTCAGGTCGCCGGTAACGTTCACTGCGGTTCGCGTCATGTCCAGAATCCGGTCCACCCCGATAATCAGAGCTACGCCCTCGGGCGGTATCCCGACCCCGCTCAGTACCGTAGCCAGGATGATGATGCCGACCCCCGGTGTCGCCGGCGTGCCGATTGACGCGCCGACTACCGTCACCACGACGAGGATGAGCTGTAAGGGGGAGATGTTGACGTTGAAGACCTGGGCGAGGAAGACCGTGGCCGCGCCCTGGTACAGCGCGGTCCCGTCCATGTTGATTGTCGCGCCCAGCGGGATGATGAACCGGGCGACCGAGGCCGGTACCCCGAGCTTCTCCTCCGCGGTTTCCATTGAAAGCGGCATCACCGCGGCCGAACTGGCGGTGGAAAAGGCCAGCAGTTGCACTTCCCGGATACTGCGCATGAACTTGCGCGGCGAGTACCGGGACAGCACCATCAGTATCAGCATGTACAGGCCGACCAGCAGCAGCAGGCCGAGAAGAACCGTCAGGATATAGACACCCAGACCGGCGAGCACGTCGAACCCGAGCTGGGACGTGACATTGGCTAGCAGGCCGAACACCGCCAATGGCGCAATCAGCATCGCCCACTTCACCACCCGCATACAGACGTCCTGGAGCGTGGCCAGCGGCAGCATCAGGAAGCGGGACCGGTTCGCGGGCAGGGCCGCGAGCGCGGCCCCGAAGATGATCGCGAACAGCACAACCTGGAGCATCTCGCCCGAGGACATCGCCCGGAGCGGGTTCTGGGGCAGGACACCGACGATCCGTCCGGGGATGTCGCCGATGTCAACCTCGCCCAGCGCTTCGTCCGTGTCAACTTCGACCGTCTCGACCTTCGAGTCGAGCAGCTGCGTGCCGTCAATCATCCGGCCGGGCCGGATGATGGTCGCCACCCCGACTCCAAGCACAATCGCCAGCGTCGTCGTGACCATGAAGTAGGCGACGATGCGCGGGCCGACCCGTTTCAGTTGTTCCAGGTCTTCGTTGCCGGCAATACCGACGATGATTGACGCGAAGACCAGCGGGATAACGATCATCTGGATCAGCGCCAGGAAGAGCTGACCGGGCAGTGCCAGCCAGGCGCCGACAACCCGGGCGATGTTGACCGGGACAATGCCCGCCTCCGGCCCGATGGCCAGGCCGGTGATGAGTCCCAAGCCCATCCCGATGAGAATCTTGACCCAGAGTCGGCCCCGAACCAGGCCCAACAGGTGCACCGTCAGCCGATGAACCGGGTTGCGCCGGTCGGTATCGTTGCTCACGTCCGGGGAAGTCGTCGGCATTGCGCTATTGTGCTAACCTAGAATCTTGTCAATGACCCCGGGGCCGGGTCGGTATCTCCATTCTCCACATCCAACTTCTACTCGATTCCCTCGCGGTGTCAAGCCGGTCTGAATCGGCTCCGAGCCGGCCGGGAACCTACCCCCACCCGCACTC
>OMKS01001293.1_pt1 | contig 22507 bp, 17 predicted proteins | sample 1674721 | NCBI WGS metagenome assembly OMKS01 (sample SAMN06264996, study PRJEB25208) | sediment metagenome | isolation source: hot spring sediment | place: USA: California | collected 2014-09-02
GAAACATGTGTCGGAATTTCGGATGACACATCCTGCCAGGAAGTGCCCAGCCGGATTTCATCTACACTCATCCGCATCCCGACGCCCTCGCCGCCGAAATGGACAACGACGCGGTCGAATCCCTGATTCAGGGAAGACATGTTGCCCCGCGCATCGGCGAGCAGGGTGTCGGGTTCTTCTCCTGCCGGATCCTGATTGACCCACATGAAGGCGCGCGATGGCAGGGTGTCGCCCGACATGATGACCCGGACGACGAGCCAGACCGTGCCGTCATGACACGAATAATCCGTCAGCCCTTCCTCGTTGTACAGGCCGAGCGAGTAGAACTCGTTTCCCCATTCGTGGCCGAACAGCTGCTTTTCCGCCGTGCTGTCGTAAAGCCCGATCCCGGCCCAGCCGTTATCCGTGAACTCATCCAGATGGATCAAGAAGCTGAGCCAGTAATCCGTGCCGGCCTCGTTCGGCCAGCGTTCGGACAGGGAGCGGCCGTAACGCTGCCAGCCCCAGGCTGCCGGATTCGCACCCGAGACCTGACGGCCTGTGTGGGGCGGCGGATCCACGAGATCCGTGTAGACGACGCCCGAATCCGAAACGGCCATCACGCCTTCATTTCCGTCAAACAACTCCCACGGACCGGCCCATCCGTCGACCGCCTCTCCCAGTCCCGCGTCCATCGAAGCGCCTTCCGGGTAATCGAATGACTCTGTCGCCAGATACTGGGACAGGCCCTGTGAAGTGATCAGCATCAAAATGACCAGGCCGGTGAATACATTCTTATAACGCATGGTTCCTCTCCTTCCTCTCATTGCAGCAATCCCTGAAACGATTGGGGGCACAGATCGAATGCACCTCCTTTCCTGATTCCCGAACAGGTGTTGTATGCATTCCTAATTTACGCATCATTCATCCGTAAAATCATTTCAAAATCGGGTAATTATGATTCATCGCCGTCATGGTCACGAGAAAGAATCGGCGCTCCGGGAATCGAGCGGAAATCCGAAAATGGAATCCGTCCTTTTTCGGCTTGCTATTCAAAGAATCCGTGAGTATATTTTTTCCATCCATCTATCCCCCAAAAATCACAGGAGGCGTCATGAGAAGGAGTGTCATCATCGGTCTGTTGTTGCTGGTCATGGTGCAGGGTGCATTCGCGGGCGGCATTCTCACTAACACCAATCAAAGCGTCCAATTCACCCGCATGCTGGCGAGGAATGCCTCGACGGACATCGACGCCGTGTATTTCAATCCGGCGGGCATCACGCAACTGGCGGACGGTTTCCATTTCGCCCTTCACAACCAGACGATCTCCCAGGGACGGATCGTCACCAGCACCTTCTCTTATCTGAACCGGGAAAAATATGAGGGTGACACCTTCGTCCCCGTGTTTCCCAATCTGTATGCCGTGTACAAGAAAGAAAAAATGGCGTTCGCCCTCGGATTCGGTCCGATCGCCGGCGGCGGCAGCGCGGAATTCAAGAACGGTTTGCCGGATCTGGAGATGCCCCTGTCCCTGATTCCGCTCTCGATCCGGGCCGCGGGCATCCCGACCAGCGCCTACAGTGTGGATCTCGCCTTCGAGGGGGTTTCCATCATCTACGGCATTCAGTTCAGCACCGCTTACGCACTGAGCGAGAAGGTTTCGGTCAGCGTCGGCGCCCGGTATAATATCGCGAGCAACACCTATGAAGGCTCCCTGAAAAATGTGATGGTCAATCCGAACGCCCCGGCGCTCGGTCTGGGCGGTACCCTGATCCCTGCGACCAATTTCTTCACCGCGATCGGAGATCCCGTAACGGCCATGGGTCTCTCGGATCAGGAGGTCGACGCCAAACAGAGCGGGAACGGCATCACCCCGATCATCGGCCTGAACATCAAACCGAGCCGCTGCCTGAATATCGGTCTGAAATATGAGATGGCCACCAAGATGGAAATCGAGAACGAGACCCAGAAAGACCTGATCGCCATGCCCCAGTTTGAGGACGGCCGGAAGATGCGCAAGGACCTTCCCGCCATCCTCGCGGCGGGGGTTTCCTATCGCGTGAGCGATCCCCTGCTGATCTCGGTGGGAGGCAACCTCTACTTCGACAAGGATGCGAACTGGGAAGGCCGTGAAAAGCTCGTGGATTCGAATCTCTGGGAAATGCAGATCGGCGCGCAGTATGCCGTCAGCGAGAATATCAAGGTCAGCGCCGGTTTCCAGCATACGGCGAACGGGGTATCGGATATGTATCAGACCGGCCTGGATTATTTCGTCGGCGCCAATGCGATCGGCGCAGGCGCCCGGATCGGCCTGGGCGGGGCGCTCGCCCTCGAACTGGGTGGATTGTATACCATGTATCAGCCCCACGAGGTCGATCGCGTCTATCCCGGGGTGCCCGACCCCAACTATCAGGTTACTTTCGACAAAACGGCCTGGCTGCTGTCTGTGGGTCTGGAGTACGCGATCCGGAAATAGTGTAAAAACCTGTGTTTCCGGGGCGGGAGGCATTCGGAGTTCCCCGGTACGGGCAGATGGGAAGTCCGCATTCTTCCCACGGAAAAGGAAAAACCGTGCGTTTTATGAACGCACGGTTTTTTTTATGGCCGGATTCGCAGGTTCGGCGGCGTTCAGGGCATATGCGAAATGTGCGGGTTCTTTTTCCGCCGTGAAAGGGATTTACGGATATTTTCCATTCATCCTCTCCTGTTCAACGCTGCGTGACGCCGCGCCGGTCGTCCGTCCTGAACGGGGAGGCGGGGAGGCCCGCGCCGTTGATCAGGTTGCAGACGGGATTGTCGGCCCATCCGTACCGCACCGCGACCGGATCTTCGATTTCCGGTGACGCGACCACGACCGTCCCTCCCTCGATCCAGGCGTCGGCCCAGACGAAACGATAATCCGGGCCCGAGACGGCGAATCCCCTGAGTTCACCTCCGCCGGCTGCCGAGAGTCCGCCGTCCGCATGGTCGAAATAGAGGCGGATCCGGCCTTCCTCTTTTTCCATCCGCCTGAAGATCGGGCCGGAGAAGGGGATGTCCTCCCCGTACACATTGTGCCGGGCGATGCGCGCCAGCCGTTTCCCGACATCCTGCTTGTTCCGCGGATGGATATCGTCGGCCTCCCCGATGTCGATGATACAGGCCATACCCGTGTTGGGAAGGAGGGACTGCGTCAAAAGCTGGGCCTCCCGCAGTTCGGCCCAGTCACTCTCTCCGGGCAGATCCCGGATTTCCATATAATTGGCCAGCTGGACGAAATAGAAGGGGAAATCCCCCTGTTTCCAGCCGTTGCGCCAGTCCGTGATCATGAGCGGGAAGAGGGTCCGGTACTGATAGGCCTGGCCGGCATTCGATTCACCCTGGTACCAGATCGCCCCGCGGATGGGAAAGGAGAGAAGCGGATGGATCATGCCGTTGTAGAGGGCCGCCGGGCTGTTCTGGTCCGCGCGGACCGGCACCTCTTTTGCGGGAACGCCCGGTTTGTAGACCCATTCGCCCGCAAGGGGAAGCGAGTCTCCGGCGGCGGTTTTCAGGACCATCGATCCGGTGCGTCCCCAGAACCCCCCTCCGCCGATCCAGTCCATCACGCGCACCGTCAATTGCAGCGGGGACTCCCCGGTCAACACGGAGGGAACGGTGTAATTCCTCGGCGCATCATAAACCGCGGTGCTTCCGATCAGCACGCCGTTGACGTAGGTGGAGTCCAGGTCGTCGATCGGTCCCAGATGGAGTGCGAGGTCCTGTCCTTTCCACGATTCCGGGAGTTCGACGGTTTTCCGGAACCAGACCACGCCGTCGTACGGGCCGATCGGACCGGATTCCCACAGTCCCGGCACGGTGATCGGCTGCCAGTCCGATTCATCGAGGCCGGGCCGCATCCATCGGCTGCGGCCCCGGTCCAGTCCGTCGACATGGGCGGTCCACTCCGCGAGGGTCAGGGGCCGTCGTTCATCCTGCGGCTTATTCAGGGATTCTTCCAATTTGAGTATCGTGGGTTGGAAATCCGGATGGAGCTTGAGTGCGCCGGTACTGGTCCAGGCCTCGGCGGGCGTGCCGCCCCAGGAGGTATTGATCAGGCCGATCGGAATCTCATGGTGGAGGACAATATCCCGGCCGAAGAAATATCCCACCGCCGAGAAATCGGCGACGGTTTGGGGCGAGCAGATCTGCCAGCCCGTCGTCGGGACGTCGGCGAGCGGGATCTCACTCGGGGTCTGCTCGACGGTGAAAAGACGGATGCGCTGAAAGCCGGCCCCGGCGATTTCGGCTTCCGCATCGTTCACGCGGCCGACCGGCCATTCCATGTTCGACTGGCCCGAACACACCCACACGTCGCCGATCAATACATCGTTCAGGATCGTCGTCGTTTCTCCCGAAACAGATATTGTGACCGGACCGCCCGGCGGACGGGGTTTCAGGACGGCTTTCCACGTCCCGTCCTCTTGTACCCGGGACTGCACCTTTTCATCCCCGGCCACGATCACCACTTTGCCTCCCGGGTCGGCCGTGCCCCACACGGGGATGGGCTTTCCGTGCTGCAGCACCATATTGTCCGAAAACAGGGAATTCAGTACGACATTCCGGGCGGACGGGATGTCCGCATACGGATCGGGAACATAGCGTGCGCAGGAAGCCATGGCGAGGCATCCGAGCAGGACGACGATCTGTCTTTTCATGACAGTCTCCTTATTGTAGTCCAAACCATTTCGTATGGGCGTCACATTTTCGTGGAAAATGATTCTCGAATCAAGATACATAAACGGCATGAATTATCCAAAAAAAAAGCGTCCAAAACGGACGCTTTTTTTGAAGATATTCTGATTTTAGATTGACCCGATGCCTTCTGGTGCGCCTATTCGGAGCGGAAATACAGCCCTCAATATTCGGCGAGGAGTTGATCGAAAAATTTGACCAGATTGCCCTGATCCGGGCCCGAATTGAATTCGATCGCCGTGCGCGGATGCTGATTCAGGAGACCGGTCAGCATATACGGAATGTCGAAACCCCAGAGCAGTTCCTTGCGGATGGGTTCGATGGTTTCCTGGATGCATTTCAGGAGCGGACGCAATTTGTACCTGGGATTATGGAGGAACCCGAGAAGCAGTTCCATCTGGCAATTTCCGGCGCCGCGGCCGAGGCCGGCCATGCTGGCGTCCAGGATGTTGGCGCCGTGCACGATGGCCTCGATCGTGTTGGAGAAGGCAAGCTGCTGATTGTTGTGTGCGTGCATACCGACTGTCTTGCCTGTGGGCTGCGCATATTTCATGTATTTCCGCATGAGATAATGCACCTGCTCGCTGTATAACGATCCAAAACTGTCCACCAGATAGATGTAATCCGCCGAAGACCGGGCGATCAATTCCAGCGCGCTGTCGAGTTCATGCTCGGGTACGGTTGAGACCGACATGAGGTTGATCGAGGTCTCGTATCCCTTGTCGTGGGCGTCTTCCACGATGTCCAGTGCGCCGGGGATCTGATGGATGTAGGTGGCTACCCGGATCAGATCGAGAACACTCTGGTTCTTGGGAAGGATATCATTGCGGTAATCCGTCCGTTCCGTGTCGGCCATGGCCGAGAGTTTCAGGCCCGTCTTGTTTTTGCCGGCGATGCGGCGGATGTCGTCTTCCGTCGAAAATTTCCAGGTTCCGAATGCGTCTTTCGAGAAAATTTTCCTGTCGGCCTTGTAACCGACTTCCATGTAGTCGATACCGGACTCGACACAGGCGCTGTACACGGTTTTGACGAGATCGTCCGTAAAACGGTGTTCGTTCATGAGACCGCCGTCCCGGATGGTGCAGTCCAGCACCTTGATCTCAGAGCGGTACGAGACCCATCGGCCCGAGGCGCTCAGATGCGAGTTCCCGGATTTCAATTCGCTCACAGGTTTTCCTTTCCCGAGGGTTGTGTTTTGATAATTCCCTCGCCCTATTTTCTTTCTGTCATCAGACAAAGCCGGATTATTCATGTCATTGCCCTGAATCGGGCAGGTAAAATAAGAAAAGTCGCGATAAACTTCAAGTCAAATCGTGAGAGGCTGAATTTTTATTGCCGGAGTATTATCGGAATCCGGAATTCAATGCCATTCATACGTCGATCACCCGTTTCAATATAGGATGCCGCCCAGCGTCTTGTAACGGGTCAGGATATCGCAGGCTGCCTCAGAAAGGATCGGTCCTTCGACCCGGCAGCCGCGGCCGAGCAGTTCACCGCGCCAGTCGTCCGGCAGGGGGCCTTCGTCGAAACCGGTGAGAGAGATGACATCATCACGCCCCGCGCCGAAGCGCAGCAGGCGGATGCCGGACCAGAGCAGCGCGCCGAAACACATGGCGCACGGCTGCGCGGAGGAGGCCAGGGTGTATTCCCGTGCCGGATCGAGATCGAGCCGGTACCGTCCGGCCGCCGACTGCGCCAGCATCAGGGCGACGATTTCGGCGTGTGCGAGTGAGCAATTCTCCGGGATGACGCGGTTGACACCGACGGAAATCAACCGGCCTTCCGCATCGAACACCGCCGCGCCGAACGGGCCGCCTGTCTGATGCGTCACGTTCAGCTCGGAAAGGCGGATCGCCAGGCGGACCTGATCTCCCGCCGACCGGCGGATTTGATTTTCCTTCAGGAACAGAGAAGTCCATTCCGGAAGCGTGATGGATGTCGCCTCCATGGGATCGCCCCTTTTTGATCCTGCCGCACACAGCGGGAGGAGAAAAAAGCCTCCCGGGTGGAGCATCCGGGAGGCGGGTTTTCAAAGCGGTTCCATAATCAATCGAGCGTTTCGAGGACGGTCTTGATCCGCGTGAACGCCCAGTCGATCTCTTTCTTCGAGATCACGAGCGGCGGCGCGAAACGAATCACATGATCGTGGGTTTCCTTGCAGAGCAGGCCTTCTTTCTGGAGCGCCTCGCAGAACCGGCGCGCCCCGCCGGCTTCCTGTTTCAGCTCCACGCCGATGAGCAGCCCTCTGCCCCGGACTTCCCGAACGTGCTTGCTGTGAATCGTGCGCAGGCGATCCATGAAATAATTTCCCAGTTCCGCCGCTTTTACGACCAGATTCTCCCGGACGAGTACGGCGAGCGCCTCGCGTGCGACCGCACAGGCGAGGGGATTGCCCGCGAACGTGGAACCGTGCTCCCCAGGCGTGAACAGGCCGAGCACCTCTTTTTTCGAGACGACCGCGGAGACGGGGTAGAATCCGCCTGACAGGGCCTTGCCGAGGATGAACAGGTCGGGCTGTACGTCTTCATGCCGGCAGGCGAAAATTTTTCCCGTGCGTCCCAGCCCCGTCTGGATTTCATCGAGGGCCAGAAGGATGTTTTTCTTCCGGCAGATTTCCGCCACCTGCTTCAGGTATCCATCCGGCGGGATGAGGACGCCGCCCTCGGCCTGGATGGGCTCGAGGAGAACGGCGGCCGTGTTTTTGTTGACGGCTTTCTCGATCGCCTTCGCATCGCCGAAGGGTACCATCGGAAATCCGGGTGTGAAAGGACCGAAGAACTCCTTATACAGCGTTTCGGTCGAGAATCCCACGATGGTGGTGGTGCGTCCGTGGAAATTGCCCGCGCAGGTGATGATTTCCGCTTTATCCCGCGGGACCCCTTTCACCTTGTACGCCCATTTCCGGATGACCTTGATGGCCGTTTCCACGGCCTCGGCCCCGCTGTTCATGGGCAGCATCATCTCCATTCCCGTCAGTTCGCAGACCTGTTTGCAGAACAGGCCGAGCTGGTCGTTCCGGAACGCGCGGGAGGTGATCGTCAGTTTTCTGGCCTGGCGGGTCAGGGCCTTGACGATCCGGGGGTGACAATGTCCCTGGTTCACCGACGAATAGGCGGACAGGAAGTCCAGGTATTTGTTCCCCTCGAGGTCATGAACCCAGATGCCTTTCCCTTTCTTGAGCACCACATCGAGGGGATGATAATTGTGGGCGCCGTACTGATCCTCGGTCTGAATGAGTTCTTTCGATGTCATGTTCTGCTCCTGTATGCTGATAAGATCCAAAAATTTATCTTGAACCGGTATAAAAACGGATGACCCGGATGATGGCCCTCGTGCAGACGGGATCGAAACCCGTCTGACTCCTCGAAAACATGCGGCAGTCGATCGACGGCCGGTATAGTCCTTCCGAGGCGTAACCGCTTCCCTCGAACGCGCCGACCCGGCCCCAGTAGGGCCGGGTCCGGTTAAATTCATGGATCCATCGTTGATGCGCCAGGCCCAGGCTGTCGCGCCGGGATCCGGCGGGAATTTCCAGCCGTTGCCTCTGGTAGGCGGCGTTCGCGCTGTCGAATACCGATTTGTCCCACGGGGTGGGAATGGGGGTGTCCGGATCCACGAGCGATTTCCATTTCAGGGCGTCCGGATCGAGGAGCGCCGTGATGTTCGGTTCCCACGGTTCCACATCCCTGGGATAGAATTCCGCGTATGCCACATCCGAGGTGTAATATTCATCCCCCAGTCCCGCAAACAAATGGCCGAATTCGTGTACGAAGATATAGTCGCTCCAGAGATTATCCGGGATGCAGGTGGCGTACAGGTTGAAAATTCCGCCGCCGCCGTATTTTTCCGAATTCACCAGGATGTACAGGAAGTCGTACGGCGCGCGCGAGGCGAGTTTCCGGATCGTTTTGTTGTCATAGGAGAGGATATAGCGGTCGCTCCCGAAACTGTTGAATGAGCTGGACAGGATGTTGTCCCTGTAGACGCCTTTGGCCGGGTCGTCGATGCCGGAGTCGGCCGAGGGCGCTTCGATGACGCGGACGTTGAAATCGGTTTTGTGCTCCCGGAAAGGAGACGTGTCGAAGAGGATCCGCGTCATCCGCTTCGCGTCGCCGATGAATTTTTTTATCTCATGCCCCGTGTATCCGTCCGGCAGAATCAGGAGGTCGACTTTTTTGTCCGACGGGCCGTGATGCATGAGTGTCCTGACCGTGACATCCCTGAAAAAATCCGTCCGGATGATTTCCGGTGCGGACGGGTCGAGGTCCAGGGACCACACTTCCTGAAACCGGTTGTTCCGGTCGCGCGCGTGGATCGTGATCCGGACCTCCCGTTTCGGCATCGGAAAACGGAGGGATTCGCTGAAGGAGCGGCTTCGGGTGCGGGCTTCCTCGGTGGTCCGCCATTCCCCGAAGATGGAGCAGAATCCCCGGGAATAGAGGAGGGTGCGGGTCGGGTGGTCCTGGACCGTAAAGAGATATGCGCCCAGATCGAGCGTGTCGATCAGGTGGGTCCGGCTGCCGGCCCAGTAGGGTTCCAGATAGGCTTCGTCGAAAGCATAGATGTCCTGAAGCGCCGTTCCGGTATGATCATAATCGATGCGCAGGGTCTGGTCGATAAAATAGTCTTCAAATTGCCAGGCCGGTTCTGCGGGAAGCCGTCCCCATCCGGCGAGGAGAATCAATACAATGATTTTCTTCATGGATTCACCTTGTCGCGTTGAAATCAAAATCTAATAAAAAAAAATTGAAAAACAAGAAAATAATCAATATTAATTCATTTTGTAGAATAAATTAACTTGCGATATTCCATAAATTGCAGTATTCAGGGTTTAATTTATCGCGTCGCGGTTTGAATATAGCGGTGAAACGGAATAAAGTCAAGAAATTGTTCGGGAATCCGGTTCGGAGGGAGGACGGTCCCGCGGATGTCCGGGATAGGAACCGGACGTTCGAAATTATTGTTTGTAGGTCCGATATGCCCCGCATCCTTTCCGCGGGGTTATCGGACGTTCTTTTAAAAATTCTTGGAGAGATGCCCGGTTCTTGTTGATTCTGGATGGATGTCCGAAAGGTCCGCAAGAAACGCGGACCATTTCGGACCTTGAGAATCCTGTTTCGCAAGACCACTTTAAGGCCAATTATTCCAAAGAAAAAAACACCCCAACTCTCTCTGGGGTTGACACCGTGAAAAAAATGGGGGGATACCCTGTTTCTGTTTCTTCTTGATTCTTTTGTCAGAATTGATTAAAATCAAAAAAACCAATGATCCCGGATTCACCCGTGAAGGCCTTCGTGGTGATTTACCCGGGTTTTTGTAATCGGATAGGAGGCCCTATCAACGATCACCATGGAAAGATCTGGAATCAGTTCAGACTCTCGCGGAGGGAGTTTCTGCGCCGATTCGGCATCGCCTCGGGTGCGATCACCTTCAGTCCGTTTTTCCTGGACCGCTTTTCCCGGGCCTGCGCCCAGGGACCCGACGTGAAAGTTTTCCTCGTGAAAAACGGCGATCACATGCAGAATACGGCGAAGATCTGGCAACTCGCAGGGGGCACATCCCGGTATATCGCTTCGGATGACGTCGTGATCATCAAATGCAACGGCCAATGGCCGGACCGCGGATACACACACACAGGTTGTGTCAAGGGCGTGATCGACAAGATTCTCGAAATCCCGGGTTTCTCGGGGGAGATTCACATCTGCGACAACGTCCAGACCTACGGCAGCGCCGGCGAGTTCGGGTTCGACGCCACCCCGGGAAAACGCACGGACAACTGGCCCGATCACAACTGGAATTCCCTGGCCGCCGCGTACCAGGCGGCGGGCAAACCCGTGGCTACGAAACGCTGGTATAACGAACCTTCCACCGGTGGAGGAATCTCCGGCCCCGCGGAGGGTGAAGGATGGGTGAGGGAATTCTTTTCCCATCACGACATCCCCGCCTTCCTGTCCTATCCCATCTATGATTCGCCGATCACGGGCGACTACCGGATCGACCCGAAGCACGGGGCCTGGTCCAAATCGTCCGGACAGTATCTGACCGATCGAAAGGTGGTCGTCCTTTTCCTGCCCACGCTGAATTATCACAGCGGATATGCCGGAATCACCGGTGCCGTGAAGTGTTTCTTCGGTTCGACCGAGATCCATGGCGGCATTGGCGGAAAACTCGGGGAGTATTACCAGATTCACAGTGCGACTTATCAACATGCCGGAAACTCGGAGAATACCAATGCCTACCGCGCCGGCGAACTGACCGCGCGTTACATGCACAATCAGTACGCGCCCTCGCTGTTCATCACCTGCGCCATGTACAGCGGCCACGACGGAAGATGGTCTTCGGCCGTGGAGACCAAGACCGTGCTGGCCTGCACGAATCCCGCCAGCCTGGATTATATCGCATGCAAGCAGGTCATATCCCCCCTCCGGGGCGACAGCGTGCTGGATCCGGATATCGACCAGCCGGTCCGCAGGCAGCTTCTGGGATGCGCGGACGGAGGCGTCGGCACGATCGATCCCGCCCGGATCGAACTGGTTCAGTACGATTTCGACAACCCCTCCGCGACCCGGATCGACATCGACAACGCCATCCTTGACCTGAAATCGGGGGGCGCCACCACCGAAACGGATGTCAAGAACCTGATCCGCGAATACATGGAAACCCCGTGAGGCTGGGAAACCCGATGAAAAAACTCCTTTTCGTTATCGTCCTCTCTTTTCCCGGTTTGGTTTTTTCGTATTCTTCGGACGGCAGGATTGTCGTCACCCGAAGTTTCGATGAAACGGTGCGCCTCCCGGGCGATCCGGTCCGGCTGACCGTGGAAGTGGCCAACTCGACCCCGGATAATCTGAGAGGATTCTATTTCTCAGAATCCGTACCCGAGGGACTCCGGATCGAAGTGGAGTCCGTACGAATCGGAGAAACGGACATCACGGATTATCTGACCGAGACGGACGTACCGGGGACCGTGCATGCGGACCTTTCCACGTTTCGCTGTATTCTGGAAACCCCCGCGTCATTCTCCGAAAACAACCCGATCCAGCCCGGCCAGACGCTCCGGATTGTGTTCGCGATCACCGGCGATGATCCCGGCGAATACGAATTGTCCGAGTATTCCTGGGCCTGCATGCTGGAGGATGCGGACGAGGAGGCCTTCGGATACGGGGAATCCTCCGATGCGCAGACGTTGATTTTTACCTCCCTGGCGTTCACGGGCCGTATTTTTCTCCAGGGTCCCTATTCCGCCGGGATGGGGGAGATGACGACGCACCTGAACGGGGGAGGCCATCTTCCCCTGACTTCACCCTATGCCGACGGCAGGACGGTCTCTTCCGTTCCGGCCGGTGTGACGGACTGGGTGTTCGTCCAGTTTCGCGGCACTCCGGAGGGTGCGGCCGCGGCCTCCCGGAGCGCTTTCCTGCACCGGGACGGCCGCATCGTAGCGGATGACGGTACAACCCATTCCATCGTGCTCGCCGCGCCGGAGGGAGATTATTATGTGGTGGTCCAACACCGCAATCATCTGGCGGTGATGAGCGCCTCTCCGGTGGATTTTTCAGGCGGGAACGGTTCTGTCGATTTCACCGCAGCGCCGGAGGCCTATTACGGATCCGGAGGTTTCACGGTCCTCGGGACGGGTGTGTACGGGCTCCGGGGCGGGGACATCAACCAGGACGGCGTGGTCTCGTCCGCCGATTACAACCTGTGGATTGATTCCGCCCGGCTGGGAGAATCCGGATACCGGGTCACGGACATCAACACGGACGGTCAGGTCACCACGAGCGATTATTCGGTCTGGTACAACTACGCGCGGGTCGGCGCCGAGTCGACTGTTCCTTGAAAAATCCAATGGAGCAAAGTTTGAGCATGAAAAAGATTTTGGTTTTTTCGATGATCATCCTCTTGCGAACAGGCGCATCGTTGGCGAACGAAGCAGAATTCAGGCTGGTTGAGTCACGCAACGACATGAGCCTGGGAGGGGAGTTTCACCTGGATCTGCAAATCCGTATTGTCGGCGGCACTTCACCCCGGACACTCAATTCCTTAACGGCGGATATTGATTATACCTCGACACTGACTCAATGGCAGAGCGATCCTTCCGTGGACTGGGGGCCGGATTGTTTGAAAGGATATACAACGGATGCATCACGACTGAGCGGTTATTATCGCGTTTTGATCACCGGCGGCAATGTGGGGTCGGGAAAAGGGACGGGCTGGAATGTGACGACCGAATGGCAGAATGTGGTGACGCTCAGGTGGATCATCAATACCGCAACACTCGTCCATATCCGCATCAGCGATGCGACAGACGCAGCCTCATACTTTGAAAATCCGGGAAACGATCCCGAAGGTCCGGTGATCGACTGGTCCGTCTCCAACCAGGATCCCGGCGATGTGTCGCTGCCGGTGGAAATCACGGGAATCAGCGCCTCGGCGAGTTCGCGCGAGGGCGTCGTCCTCTCCTGGTCAACCGGGAGCGAGGTGAACTGCGCCGGTTTCCATGTGTGGCGGGGTGAATCCCGGAACGGCGGGTACGAAAAGATCACGACGGCCCTGATCGAGGGGCAGGGGAATTCCTCGTCCGCCCGACACTACACCTATGCCGACCGGAATGTGGAAACCGATGTGCTGTACTGGTACCGGATCGAAGAAATCGGAACGGACGGGAGCAGCCGGTTCTTCGGTCCCATCAGCGCCATGGGCATATCGCCGATCCCGACGGAATTCAGCCTTTCACAGAATTATCCCAATCCCTTCAATCCGAAGACGCATTTCGAATATCAGATCCCCCAGGCGTCGCGTGTCGCCATCCACGTGTATGACCTGCTGGGCAAGGATGTGGCGCTTCTGGTCGACGCCCAGCAGGAGCCCGGCTGTTACACCGTCCGTTGGGACGGGACGGACGGCCGGGGCGGAGCGGTTCCGAGCGGGATCTATCTCCTCCGGTTTCAGGCCGGTACGTTCCATGCGGTCCGGAAAATGACCATCATGCGATGAGTCCGCACCGGTTGGTGATCGGTTATGTATCACAATTGGTTGTGAGGATAGAAGCAGTCGGGCGTGAAAGGCCCGTCTGTTTATTTTACCGTTCCTCCCTGATCGGGATTTCATGTTTGCAGGTCCGATATGCCCCGCATCCTTTCCGCGGGGTTATCGGACGTTCTTTTGAAATCCTTGGAGAGATGCCCGGTTCTGGTTAATTCTGGATGGATGTCCGAAAGGTCCGCAAGACACGCGGACCATTTCGGACCTACGGTGTTTTGAGAATGGATGGCCGGGATGGAGTCCCCGGCCGATCCTGACTTCGGAAATCCGGAGAGAATGTCCCGGAATGTCGGAATCGGATGAATTTTCTTGACATTCGCGGACATTTTTTTTACTTTAGTCCGCTCTTTGATCCAGAATCCGGGGCGTAGCGCAGCCCGGTTAGCGCGCTTGACTGGGGGTCAAGAGGTCCGGAGTTCAAATCTCCGCGCCCCGACGAACGCAGATATGAATCGGATCGAACAGAAAACAGGGTGTTGATGAGAGTCGGAGTCGTCATCCCTTCCTATAACGTAGGCGAAAGGCTCCGAAACGTTCTTTCAAAAACTCTGGGTCACGTGCCGAAAGACCGTATATTCGTGGTCGACGACGGGTCGACGGACCATACCGCCGAAGTCGTCCGGCAGGCGGGAGTGAACAGACTTTCTCATTCCCATAACCGGGGAAAAGGGGCGGCGCTCCGGACCGGGTTCCGGGAGGCGCTCGACTCCAACCTCGATGCGGTCTTTGTCATCGACGGCGACGGACAGCACGATCCGGACCGGATTCCCGCCTTTCTTCGGGTGATGCGTGAAACCGGATGCGATGCGGTTTTCGGAGTCCGCCAGTTTTGCCTCGGAAAGATGCCGGCCGACCGGATCGTCTCGAATACCCTGAGTTCTCTCATCGCTTCGGCCGTCGTCAGGCTGAAACTGCGGGACAGTCAGTGCGGTTACCGTCTTTTTCGCGCGGATGTATTGCGCCGGATGGAGATCGCCTCGGACAAATTTGAAGTCGAGACCGAGATGCTGATCAAGACGGTTCAGATGGGCTGCCGGATTCAGACCTGTCCTGTCCCGACGGTTTATTTCGGGCGCGGGAGCCACATCCACCGGCTGACCGATACATTCCGGTTCTGCAGGCTGATCCTGCGATCGCTGTGAGATTCATCCAGAACGGATAAGACACAGGATATGATACGACAAATTTTCTGGCTCGCGGTGATCACGCTGATTCCGCTTCTCGAACTCAGGGCATCCATCCCGTTCGGCCTGTTCCGGATGGGGGAGACCGTTCCCTGGCCTGTGGTCGTTTCGGTTTGTGTCGTCGCGAATATCCTGCTGGGATGGCTGATTTTCCTGGTCCTCGGACCGGTTTTTCAGCTCTTCCGGAGATGGTACTGGTTCGACCGGAATGTCTGGCCGTTCCTCGAGAGGACGCGGCACAGGATCCAGCCCTATGTGGAAAAATACGGGGAACTCGGCGTGGCCGTTTTTATCGGCATCCCCCTGCCGGGTTCCGGGGTGTATACCGGCGCCCTGGGCGCCTATCTGCTCGGCGTTGACCGCCGGAAGTTTATCGTCGCCACTGTGATCGGCGTATTCATCGCGGCCGTCGCGGTGACCGCCCTCAGTCTTTTGATCTTGCACGGCGTCGTGGGGGAGAACAGCTGGGCGGCCAGGCTGTTCCTCAAGAAAGGAATCTAACGATCGGGGCGTAGCGCAGCCCGGTTAGCGCGCATCGTTCGGGACGATGAGGCCGAGAGTTCAAATCTCTCCGCCCCGACAACACAGGGAGCCCGGATTTTACATCCGGGCTCCTTTTCTATTCAACGGATCAGCCGCCATGAAAATACCAGGCCTTGTAAAAAAAAATAAATGGCTGTTCATCGCGGCCAAATTTCTGCTGGCCTGCTCCGTGATGATTCTCGTCGTCCGTGCGGTTGAATTCGAACGTATCGCCGAGACACTTCAGAATCCACAATATCCGCATCGCATCTGGCTCGCGTGGTTTTTACTGATACCCAACCTGATGATACAGTGGTATCGTTGGCATTTCCTTCTGCGACAGATCCGGCCCGGATTGCCGGTCATGGAGTCCGTGCAATCCTTCTTCGGGGGGCAGGTGGTCGGATTTATCACCCCCGGGCGCATCGGCGAAATCGGCCGCACCCTTTTTCTCGAGAAAACCGACCGGATACAGAGCATCGGGATGGTTTTTATCGATAAGTTCTATGCATTCGCCGTGATCGTCATCGCGGGAATCTGGGGATTTGTCGTCATCCTGGGCGGGATGTTCGACTACCATGTGTTCGTCCTGATTCCCATGCTGGTCATCGCCCTGTCCGTCTCCCTGCTGCTGTTGATTCTTTCGCTCAGGCCGGAAATCATCCGGGGTTTCTTGTATCACCTGTCCGTCATCCTGCCTGTCCGTGACAGGATGAAGGAAGTAATCCATTGCATGGACCGGATGGAACGCGGACAGGCGCACCGATTCTTCTGGATGACCGTTCTGTTTTATATCAGTTTTATCGTGCAATTCTGCCTGCTCGCAAATGCATTCGAGGAAATTGCCCTCTGGAAATCCATTTCGGCGACCTCCGCGACCATGTTCGCCAAAACCCTGCTCCCGGTTTCCGTGGGAGATTTGGGCATTCGGGAGGGCGCGTCGGTGTTTTTTTTCATGAAAATGGGCGTCGGAAAAGTCGCCGCATTCAACGGTTCATTTCTCCTCTTTATCATCAATATTCTTTTCCCGACGCTGATCGGGATATGCTTCCTGCCCAAGATGAGCTTGCGTTCCAAGGCAGACTGATTCCATTTCTGGATCCCATCGATCATATTGGTATAATATTTGCTTTTTGGCAGGCGCAAAGCGATTCGGAAACGTTGTAACAGGAAACGGGAAAAAAATTGAACTTTTTATAAAGGATAGCATCATGGAAAATTCAGACCGGACTCAAAAAATGAAGACAATTCAGAAAACCAAGGCACGTAAACCCAAAAAAATCAAGAAATATAAAATCAATATGAAGTGGTTCGGAGTCGCGACAGGAATCCTGATACTGATCCTGATCGCGACGGCGGCCTATCTGTTCCATCTTGAGACCATCGCGCGCATGGAGAAAGTGGACCGCGAACTGGTCGGACTTCGGTCAGCCATGAATACGGACAGTGTCCGTCAGCACAAATTGCAGAAAATCATGGAGATCGCCCGGAGAAAGAATCCGCGGTTGAATTCCATGGAAGCCTATGACATCGCCAGTGAAATTTATGAGATGGATATCCGGTACAGCAACCTGGATATCGATCTGATTTGTGCCTTGATCACCCATGAATCGGCCAACACGTGGCGGCCGGACATCGTCTCGCCCGCCGGCGCCATGGGGTTGATGCAAATCATGCCTGTCACGGGGATGTTCCTCGCCGAGTATGAAAAAATCGCCTGGATGACACCCGCGGAGGTGCTTTTCAATCCTGTTTACAATATCCGCATGGGTTGCCGCCTGCTTTCCGTATTGATCGATCAGTACGGACTCGACGGGGCGCTCGCCGCCTACAACGCGGGTGAGCGGCATGCATCCCGCTGGCTGGCCAACAACAAGGATGATTCCTATCTCTGGGCGGAGACCCGTTCGTATATTCCGGCGATTCTGGCGCTCTATGACAAATATATGAGCCAAAGTCTCTGATCCGTTTCCCTTAAAATCAGAAAGAAACAGATGAAGCGAATACCGACTGTGATCGCGGTGAACATGCTTTCCGTGTGTGCCTTGTTTACCGCCGCCGAACTCGCCGTTCGTTTCACCCAAAAAGAAATACAGCCCCTCGGCACGGATCGGTCGCTGGTGTCCGATTCGCTTTTCCATGAAAGTCCGGGATTACGAGAATGTGATCCGGCATTACCTCGCAAAACGGCCGGATCTGAATATTTCACGCGTGACGGTTTGCTGGTGCCTGAATGACCTGTATCAGGAGATCACGGATATCGAGACGCCGGGCGTGAAGTGGCGGTCTTCATTCTCGGATGTGCTTCTACGGCTCCGGTCCAAAAGTCATCTCTTCTTGTTCCTCAAGAAAACGGTATGGGACAGGCCGCAGAGCTATTACCGGTTCGATTCCGGGTTTTATGAGAACGATCATCCCTGGCTCATCGATGCGGCGGACCGGCTCGATGTCATCCAACGGTTCTGCGAGGAACAGCAGGTCCGGTTCGACATGATCCTTTTACCCTATGCCTTTCAGCTCCGTCCGCCCGGGGATGTCCGGCCGCAGCAGGCGATTGGGAAGCTGCTCAGAGACCGCGGGATCCCTTATTACGATCTCCTCGATGACCTGGCCCCCTCGGATGCAAGCACGTCTCTTTTCCTTTACGGCGACGGAATCCATTTTTCGAAAAAGGGTCATGCCCGGACTGCGGAACGGCTCATCCGAAGGGAAGGTATCCCGCCGGCCCCAAAAGAAAACCCCTCCGGAGAGGGGTTTCCCGTCGGAACATCCGGAAGGGTCAGATCCCGCCGATCGTCATTTCCCTGACCTTGATCGTGGGACCTGAAATCGACCGCTTGAATTCCAGATCATTGCCGATCGAATCGATTTCTTTCAAAATCGTGCCCAAATTACCTGAGATGGTGATTTCCGCGACCGGATACACCGGTTCTCCGTTCTCGATCCATAGCCCGAACGCACCGCGGGAAATGTCCCCGGTCGTGGGCACAAGGCCGAAGCCGATGGTTCCGGTGAGGAGCAACCCTTTGTCCACCGAGCGGATGATCTCTTCGGGTGACTGGTTTCCGGCCTGCAGATAGAAATTCTGCGCTCCGGAGGCGTTACCTGTCGATTTCATGCCGAGTTTCCGGGCGGCGTACGTGTCCAGCAGATAATTGCGGAGGACGCCGTTCTCGATCACTGCGGTCCTGCGCGCATGCACGCCTTCGCTGTCGAAGGGACGTGTGCCCGCCGCACCGGGGATGAGGCCGTCATCCACGACCATCACAGCCGAATTTCCCACCGTCTCGCCCAGTTTATTCGCCAGAAAGGATTGCTTCAGATAGATATTTCGTCCGCTGACGCAGGTGTTGAGGAAACCGAGCAGCGATGCGGTCATGCGGGGTTCCATGACGACGGGCACATTCTGCGTTTCGATTTTTCTCGCGCCGATGAGCCGGGTCACCCGGTTTACGGCTTTTCGTCCGATCGCCTCGGGCGCCATCAGGTCACCCAGCCTGCGGGCGGAATCATACCACCCCTCGTCGAAGAGGTTGTCTCCCTCTCCGGACTGAAGATAAACACCGCAGTAACAGCTCGTGCGGAGAAAGGCGCCCGAGAAACCGTTCGAATTGACCAGATAACTCGTGCCGGAATAGGTGCCGTAAGATGCGCCGAAGGATTTGCCCACCCGTTTATCCGCCAGGCAGACGGCCTCGGTTTCACGGGCGGCGGCGATTTTCCGGTCCGCGGGAATTTCGAGGATTTCCGGATCGAAGATGTCCAGGGCATCCGCATCGACAACCACATCATCCCTGTCCGGCAGGCCCGCGAACTCATCCGGATTGGAGAGTGCGGCCCGCGAGACGGCATTCTCGACGAGACGGTGAAGCGTGTCCCCGGAGAAGTCTGACGAAGAGGCCGTCGCTACCCGGTCTTCTTTGATCACTTTCAACGATAAGCTTTTCAAACCGGCATCCGTCAGTTTCTCGATGTTTCCTTCCCGCACGTCCACCGAGAATTCGCGTCCCTCTCCGATCGAAACCTGAACCTGATCCGCACCTTTTTTGCGTCCATACGCGACCAGGTTTTCCGCCAGTATCAATAATTCCGGATCGATTTTGCTCATGCCCGGCCTCCTACCGTCATATTCTGGATTCGCAGTGTGGGGGTTCCCGCGGTCACCGGCACGGACTGGCCTTCCTTGCCGCAGGTGCCCAGGAAGAATCCCGTGTCATTTCCGATCATGTCCACCTCGTTCAGGATCTGGACGTTGGTGCCGATCAGGGTGGCATTCTTCACGGGTCGCGTGAGTTTTCCGTCCTCGATGAGGTATCCCATGTTGACCGAGAAGGTAAATTTGCCGGAATCCTGGACCTGACCGCCCTGATAGGTCACGGCATAGAATCCCTTCTTCACGGAGCGGATGATTTCCTCGGGATCCGACTCGCCACGCGCCAGCACGGTGTTGCACATGCGCGGAATGGGATAATGCATGTAAGACTCACGGCGTCCGTGTCCGTCGGGTTCGACGCCCATGATTCCGGCCGAGAGCCGGTCCTGAAGATAACCCGCCAGTCTGCCGTTTTCGATGAGCAGTTTATTCTTGGTGACCGTGCCCTCGTCGTCGATGGCGAGCGTCCCGCGGTAATGGGGGATGGTCGGGTCGTCATAGATGGTGACGATCGGATTGGCCACGGCCTGACCCAGTTTGTCCCACATGATGGAGGTCTTCTTCCGGTTGCCGTCGGCCTCGAGGGGATGTCCGACCGCCTCGTGAATCATCACTCCGGACTGATCCCGGTTCAGAACGACCGGCTGTTCGCCGGCCGGAGGGTCGATGGCCGAGAGGAGTATCACGGCCTCTTCCGCGGCTTTACTTCCGATGGTTTCAGGCGTCAATTCCGATTCGAAAAAGCGTTGCCCCACGCGTCCGCCGCCCGAATAGAATCCGGTGTTGCGGTTTCCGTTTTCTTCCGCGGTGGCACGGCAGATCAGACGGACCTGGGGACGCACATCGGAAATGACGAGTCCTTCGCTGTTGGCGACCGTGATGTACTGGATTTCATCCGCCAGGGTGGACTGGACCTTGTGAATCCGCGGATCGGCTTTTTCCGCGCCCGCATAGGCCCGTTTGACCAGATCCACTTTGGATGAAAGCGATGCGCCGTGGAGCGGCGCATGCAGATCGTAAAGCCCGTGCGCGAATTGCTTCACATTGAGATCCGCGACACGGATCTTGCCTTTCCCGTCCGCGATGGCCGCGGCGGACAGGGCTGTCTCCTGCATCTTTTCGAAGGAGAGGTCGTTGGTGTAGCCGTATCCGGTCTGGTCGCCTTTGAGCACACGGATGCCCACACCCAGGCTGATCTGCTCGGAGGAATCCTTGATGATGCCTTCTTCCATCTGGACCGAGTTTGCGATCCGGTATTCGAAGAAGAGTTCGGAAAAATGGCCGCCTTTCGACAGGGCGATTCCGAGGATTTTTTTCATGTCGGCGTGGGAGACGCCGAATTTCTCCTCGAAAAGTGACAGCGAAGCCGGCGGCACCTGGCCCGCCATGAGCAGGTCATGCCAGAGCATGCCGGTCGCCGCGACCATCACGCCCGCTCCGCCGGTTTTGAGAAAACTTCTGCGGTTCAATGGAGACACGAGACCTCCTTTTATTGAGATGGATTGATTTGAATGTTCCGGTCACCTGCATATCAGGATGATTCATGTGTGAATTTCCTGTTTCCTGATCCGATGGGTTGCGGATTATCTGCTCCGGGTTCGCCGTCCCCCGGTTTCATCTGGTTCATCGGAAAGGGAAGGATGTCCTCGATGTGGGTTTCATGACGCAAGATCATGATCAGCCGGTCGACCCCGAGCGCCATGCCCGCGCAGGGGGGGAGTCCGGATTCGAGGGCTTCGATGAGTTCTCCGTCGACCGGGCAGTCCTTTCCGTTGCGCTGTTTACGGTGCTGATCCGACAGGAAACGGGCCCGCTGTTCCGCCGGATCCGTGAGTTCGGAATAACCGTTGGCCAGCTCCAGGCCGCCGATGTAGAGTTCAGTTCGCTCGACCCAGCCGGGATCTCCCGCTTTCTCCCGGGCCATGAGTCCCAGACAGGCGGGATAGTCCTCGATAAAAACGGGTCGGTGCAGCCCGAGACCGGGTTCGATGCGCTCCAGATAGATTTTAAAAAAAAGCGATTCCCAGTCGTCTCCACCATTCACTGATACGGAAAGGGCGCGGGCCGTGTTCCCGATCGATTCAAAATCCATTAATTCGGCCAGATCCTTTCCCGCCCGTTCGAGAAATAACCGCCTCAGCGTGATCCGCGGCCACGGCCCGGAAAGGTCGGGTGAACCGTCCGCATCGATCCGCCGGTCGTCCGGTCTCAGGGCTGTCGCCACATGCCGGATCAGATTCTCGGTGTCCTCCTGGATATGCCTGTAATCCGAATGTGTCCGGTACCATTCCGCCAGGGTGAATTCCGGATTGTGCAGCGGTGTCAATTCCCCGTCCCGGAAAACCTTGCCGAGATAATAGATTTTCTCCGCACCGGCCGCGAGCAGCTTCTTCATCGCATGTTCGGGGGATGCATGGAGGAAAAAAGGATATGGTTTCCCGTCGTAATCGCGAACGGATGAGGCGAGGGACGCGATGTTTGCATCCAGACTCGGCCAGGGGGTCAGGATGGGTGCATCGATTTCGAGGAATCCCCGGCTGTCGAAGAAATCGCGGATTGCGGCGAGTGTTTTTGCCCTGAACCGTATGATTTCCCATGAAATCTCGCCGTTTTGAAGGCGTTTCCAGTTCGGAATCCGGTTTCCTTGCCGCGAAATCAGGATTTACTCCTGCAGAAAGAGATGCGCGAATACCTTCGCATCCGTGAGCGTGTTTGCGATCACGCTGTACTCATCCGGGGCGTGCAGGGTGTCGTCCAGTGTACACCAGCAGACGGCGGGCAGGCCGGCTTTCCGGAATATCGCCGCGACCGTGCCTCCGCCGATCCCGACGGTACGGGCGTCCCTGCCGGTCACATCTTTCACGGCCTTTTTCAGCGCGTTCACGACGGGCGCGCCGACCGGGGTGGGCGG
>OMKS01001294.1_pt1 | contig 22493 bp, 23 predicted proteins | sample 1674721 | NCBI WGS metagenome assembly OMKS01 (sample SAMN06264996, study PRJEB25208) | sediment metagenome | isolation source: hot spring sediment | place: USA: California | collected 2014-09-02
GCTGTCGGTTTTCAGATGGATGATTCCCCCTTTTTTCAGGAATGGTTTGTATTTTTTTAGAAAAATAGTTGAAGTGAGTCGTTTCCGTGTTTTTTTCATTTGCGGGTCGGGAAAGGTAAGCCAAATTTCATCTACCTCTTCAGGGCCAAAAAACTGGCCGATGATTTCGATGTTGGTGCGCAGAAAACCCACATTTTTCAATCCTTTCTCCTGGGCTATTTTGGCCCCTTTCCAAAGCCGGGCGCCTTTAATATCAACGCCTAGAAAATTTTTATCCGGGTGCTTTTCAGCCAGTTCCACCGAATATTCGCCTTTGCCGCATCCCAACTCTAAAACAACCGGATTGTCATTTTTGAAAAACTGCTCTCTCCATTTTCCTTTCAGATGGAAATCGTTGTTTTTTATCACTTTGTAGGGTGCCTGAACCACATGGTCAAAGCCCTTCATCTCTTCAAATTTTGCCAGTTTGTTTTTACTCACGTCCCGATATTTTTTCAATTCTGATTCCAACATCGTGTATTTCTGTCAGAATTTCGTCGCGCATGCCCTGTTGCAGCGAAATGGTGTATTCGCCCGAAACCGGAAAATAAACACCACGGCGGTATATGGCCTGTACGGTTTTTATACCGCCCAATCCTTCGCCCAGCCATCTTCCCATGTGATCGGCCAAAACAATTTCAAAAGTGTCGCGTACCACATTACCTCCCGGTTGTAAAATTTCTACAAACAACCATAAATTGCTGTATTTGTAGGTGGTTTGATTGCGAACCTGGATGAGTAGGTTATGGCTTTGCAGGGTGTCGGATACGGGGACAGTAAAAATCATGAGCGAATCTTTGTGCCATCCCGACTTAGGAATTGGATGATACCGGTCGTACACCCGGGCAGAATCGCACGCATAAAAGCCAATTGATATGGCTGCCAGAAAAAAAGAAAATTGAATTATTTTTCTCATCGTTTTCTCGGTTTTCTGCTGCGATTGCGATTTGGATTTTGATTGGGATTTTGGTTTGGATTTCGGTTAGGGTTCCGTCGTTTTTTCTTGCGTAGTTTTTTCGGTTTGTTAAAGCGGTTAATATCCTCCTGTCCCACCATATTAAGGAACGTATCTTCTGCCTTGGAAGAAACCTGAATGCCTTCGGAAATGAGTTTTTCTGGTTTTTGCCCGGCCCGGTTCATCTTCTGCACTTTTTTCACTGTTTCAACCGGCAATGCCACCAGGGCCGAAGGTGCGTCCCCTTTTTTGGAATACCAGTAGATTCCCTTGAATATATCGGCTTTCAGAAACTGATAAACTCCAAATTCTGTTTGCAGTGGAATATGGTTGGGTGGAAAATCTTTTTGAGCATCCATGTATGAATCCACCTCGAAGTTGAGGCAGCATTTGAGTTTGCCACATTGTCCGGCCAGTTTTTGCGGGTTAAGTGAAATTTCCTGGTAACGGGCGGCGTTGGTTGTTACAGAAATAAAGTTTGAAATCCAGGTAGTGCAGCAAAGTTCGCGTCCGCAGGGACCAATGCCGCCAATGCGTCCCGCTTCCTGGCGTGCGCCAATTTGTTTCATTTCAATCCGAATGCGAAAAGTATCGGCCAAATCCCTGATGAGTTGACGAAAATCAACCCGCCCGTCGGCAATGTAATAAAATATGGCTTTTGTGCCGTCGCCCTGGTATTCTACGTCGCCAATTTTCATGTCGAGGTTGAGGCTCGATGCAATTTTTCTCGACCGAATCATAGTCTCATATTCCAGCGCAATAGCCTCTTTCCATTTTTCAATGTCCATGGGCCTGGCATGACGGTAAATTTTCCGCAGATCGCCGTTTACGGTGGTTACTTTGTATTTTTTCATTTGCTGGTAAACCAGCTCGCCAGTTAATGAAACGATGCCGATATCATGACCGGGATTGGCCTCTACGGCTACCAAATCACCTTGTTGAAGCTTCAGTTGGTTTACGTTTCTGAAAAAATCTTTCCGGGTATTTTTGAATCTGACTTCGACAACATCCACTTTGTCGTCGCTTCCTGAAATATCTTTCAGCCAGTCGGTTGCATGCAGCTTATCGCAGCTGCAAAAGCGGTTTGAGCAAACTCCCCTGTCAATTGTATCTACATTATCCATAAAATGCCATTCATTGCAATGCATAAAGCCTGAAAAATACGATCATTTTTTGCATTACATTCCACAAAAATAATGATAAATAGCAATTTGGTGATGAAAAGGGTGTCAAATTCAGAATTTATCGTTTTATAAGCCTTACCATACGCAGGGCAGTATCCAAAAAAATGATTTTTGGATTTCCGTTCATCGAAATATGTTTTATTCCCAGTTCAAACTCTTTGGCAAACGGGATGATGTTTCGTTCGTTGATGAAAGGGGCAAATTTATTTCCCCACTCCTTTTCCTCCTGTTTCATGTAAATCAGGCTCGAACGGTTCATGTTCATCATAAAATATTCGCGGATAAGCCTGAGGGCAAAAGCAAAGAATGCTTTCTGACGGTCGCGGCCCAATGTGGCCATTTCCTCAGCCCAGCGGGTGAGTTCAAAAACCTGGCGCAAATAGGCAAACCGCATCATTTCCTGAAATTTGGAGAAGAAATAGGCAGTGCTTTCATCCGGGTTGAGATACTCCATGGCCGTAATGTAATTCCCGTTGGAGAGTTTTACTACATCAGCAATCTGCTCTGCAGGAAGAGTGCTTCCGGCTTCCAGCGCTTTGTGCAACGAGTCTTTATCAATAAACGGAACCTTGATGAGTTGCGTGCGCGAGCGAATGGTTGTAATCACCGATTCTTCATCTTCGGTAATCAGTAAAAAAAGTGTTTTGCTGGGGGGTTCCTCAATTAGTTTCAGTAATTTATTGGAGCAGGCCTGGTGCATTTTTTCGGGCAACCATATAATCATTACCTTGTATTCCGACTCGAACGACTTCAGGTTTAGCTTCCGCATAATCGAATCACTTTCCCGCTCGTAAATCAATCCCTGTGCGTTTTCGTTTTCAACAAAACCCAGCCATTGGCTCAGTGTAAAATAGGGTGTTTTGTGAATCATCTCGCGCCAGCGGGGCAGAAAATCATCCGAAACCGGGTTTTTAAATTCTTTGGTAGAAAAAACCGGGAATACAAAGTGCAAATCGGGATGGGCAAGTTTCTGGTATTTACGGCACGAAGGACATTCTCCGCACGAATCGGTTTCTCCCCGGTTACGGCACGACACATACTGCGCAAAGGCCAATGCCAGCGCCAGTTTTCCAGTCCCTTCCGGGCCGGTAAACATCAGCGCATGGCTTATCCGCTGCTCTGTTACCGAACGAATGAGCCGCTTTTTAATTTTTCCCTGACCAACAACATCTTTAAAAAACATAGCCCAAAAATAATGGTTTTGGGTGGTTATCAGGTACGCTTTTCTTCCATTTGTGAAACATTTTTTAATTTGAATGTTTCATTTCCCCTTCCGGTTTTACAGGCCGATATATTTTTTATCTTTGATAAAAATTTTAAGAACTCATTAAAAACGAATAAAATGCAAACAATTCACAACTACAATTTTTCTGGGAAAAAGGCATTAATTAGGGTAGATTTTAACGTGCCTTTAAATGATAATTTTGAGATTACCGACGATACCCGGATTCAGGCTGCATTGCCAACCATCAAAAAAGTAATTGAAGAGGGTGGTTCTCCGGTGATTATGTCGCACTTTGGCCGCCCCAAAAACGGACCAGAAGACAAATTTTCCATGCGCCATCTGGTAAGTCATTTGAGCAATTTGCTGGGCGCTGAAATAAAACTGGCGCCCGACTGCATTGGCGAAGAAGTAAAAAAAATGGCTGCCGCACTAAAACCCGGTGAAGTACTGATGCTCGAAAACCTTCGCTTTCACGATGGCGAAACCAAAGGCGACGAAGCATTTGCAAAGCAACTGGCCGAAAACGGCGATTGCTGGATCAACGATGCTTTTGGTACGGCTCACCGCGCCCATGCGTCAACAGCCGTTATTGCTAAATTTTTCCCCAACGATAAAATGTTTGGGTACCTCATTGAAAGTGAAGTGGAAAGCCTCGACAAAGTGGTGAAAAACCCGAAACGTCCGTTTACTGCCATTATGGGTGGCGCCAAGGTTTCTTCCAAAATTACCATCATCGAAAATTTGTTAAATTCAGTTGATAACCTGATTTTGGGAGGTGGAATGACTTACACTTTTGTGAAAGCCAACGGCGGCGAGGTAGGTAATTCCATTTGCGAACCCGATTTTCTGGATACCGCCCGCAACATTGAAAAACTAGCCAAAGAAAAAGGGGTGAAACTGATTATGGCTACTGACGTTTTGGCTGCCGACGACTTTAGCGAAAATGCCAATACCAAGATTCTTGCGGCCAACGAAATTCCCGAAGGATGGCAGGGATTGGATGCAGGCCCGGATAGCATTGCCCGGTTCAAAGAGGTGATTGAAAATTCGGCTACTATTTTATGGAACGGCCCGGTGGGGGTATTCGAGATGGATAAGTTTGCCGAGGGTTCAAAAGCAGTAGGCGAAGCCATTGTTAAAGCAACCGAAAAGGGTGCATTCTCCTTGGTTGGCGGAGGCGATTCTGTTGCGTGCGTTAACAAATTCAATTTGGCCGACGGAGTGTCGTATATTTCAACTGCCGGTGGGGCTCTGCTCGAGTATCTCGAGGGAAGGGAACTTCCGGGAGTGGCTGCTGTAAGAGGAGAATAGAATAGCCCCTCTTAATCTCCCCAAAGGGAAGAGATAAAGAGTAAAATATTTTGAAGCCTGGAGTTTTTGGATTCCAGGCTTTTTTGCATTAAAATTGAATTACCTTTAAAACAAAAAGATGAATATGAAATGTAATGTAGGACCGGTTGACCGATTATTAAGAATTGTTGTGGGGTTAGTTGTGGCTATTATCGGAGTTATATTCGATAGTTGGTGGGGATTGGTTGGTCTGGTGCCGCTGGCTACCGGGCTGTTCAAATTTTGTCCCCTGTATGCGCCATTCAAAATTTCAACAGCCGCCGAAAAAGAAGATTAACTAAACGGCTGCTATTTGATGGGTTCTGCATGAATGGTGGCAACAAACCCAAATTGTGTGTGAATAATGTTTTCCACTTTGGTGCATATTTCATGTGCTTCATTCAGCGACATTTCAGGTGGAAGTTTAATATGGCAACTCAGTTCGGTGTGCCTGCCGTAGGTATGAATATGAATATGATGTAAATGAAGTGGCGCATCAAAAACGTCCTTTGTCGATTTCTGTATTGCGATCAAAAGTTCTTCGGAAGGGCTTTCTCCCAGCAAAGATTTTATTTCCGATGAAAGAATTTTGTAGCTGGCCCAGCCAATCATAATGGCAACAATAAAACTCAAAACCGCATCGGTCCACCAGAATGTGTTTCCTACAGCAATACCAACCAGGATTATGACCGATGAAAGGACATCGGTTCGGTGGTGCCAGCCGTCGGCTTTTAAAATAGAAGAGTTGACTTTTTTTGCCGCCCAAAAAGCATATTGAGCCATGCCTTCCTTCACTAAAATGGAAACAATGGTGGCAATCCAGGCAAAAAGGCCAAAAGTGGTGTGTTCGCGCGAAATGAACTTATTTGCTGCGCCCACAACAAAATCAAACGCAATGATAGACAGCATAACTCCAATAATTATGGCTGCAATGTGTTCGGCACGGCCATGTCCAAACGGATGGTCGTCGTCGGCTGGTTTGCGTGAAATTTTCCCACCAATAAGAACAATTACCGATGAAACAGAGTCGGTTAAGGTGTGCCAGGCATCGGCAATCAGAGCCAGTGAACCTGTTGAAATTCCGGCCCAGTATTTCAAACCGAAAAGAAAAATGTTTCCGATAATGGAGAACCAACCCTCCCGGTTGATGTATTTTTTACTGTCCGACATTCTTTTTTTATGAAAATGCAAAGGTAATAATTCTATGATTTAATGTTTTCGAGAAGTTTTGAAAGCTATTTTCTATTTCATTTTATCTGCGATTTTATCTATAATTTTATTGAAATAAGGAACCTTTTCCAGTTTCCGGGAAATGCTCCCACGCCCGGAGTGCAGCAGAATGTTTCGGATATAAATGAAAAGTCCCAGACTGTGTGCGGCAAACAACACCGGGTCGAGGCGGTAAATGGCGTAGGTGAAAATCATAAGTGAACCAATGGTGCTGATCACCCAGAAACCAAGCGGAAGAAAGGAATCTTTTCGTTGTTCGGAATAAATCCACTGGTAAATAAAACGAAAGGTAAAAATAACCTGCCCGGCAGAGCCCCAAATCAAAAGCAGAAGCGGAACATTTTCATTTTTCAGCATGGAACTGAAATTATAGGATTCACCCCAAAACAGCCAACTCACGCATATTAATGGAATAACGACTGCTAAAAGGCGGGCGGCAACATGCATTTTGTGCCAAACTTTTTTCAGCTGCAAATTCCGGATGTAAATCATGTAAACGATGATTTGTCCCAGCACAATGGCAAAATCGTTGCGCAACACACCGTAAATAAACATCAGGATGGAGGCGGCCAGGCTGATTTGCCAGTAAACGGCTGGCGAAATTACTTCTCCCTCTTTTTCCGACAAAAACCATTGGGCAATGTTGCGGGCAAAAAAAAGTACCTGCGAGAGAAAACCTAATCCGTAAATTAAAATATGGTCCATTGTTTATTTTTCGGCCTGCAAATATAGCAATTACAGCCTCAGAAGGAGATATTTAAAACCTAATTTTCCAGTTTTTTCAGGGTTTCCCGTGCTGCATTTTGCTGGGCTTCTTTTTTTGAAGTTCCGGTACCGCGGCCAAGTTCTTTGTTCTCAACAACAATGGAAGAAATAAACCGGGGTTGCTTGTTTTTGTCTTTGGCCGGTTCCTCAATGGTTTCAAATTTAATTTCTTTTTTGTTTTTCTGGCTCCATTCAATCAACTGGCTTTTAAAGTTGGTGTCTTTTTGTTCTATTTCGTTGAGGTTTACAAACTGCGAAAGGATTTTTTTTGTTACAAAATATTTGGTGGTTTGGTAGTCTGTGTCCAGGTATATGGCGCCAATGAGAGCCTCAAGTGCATCGCCGTAAATGTGGCTTTTATCTATGTTTTTTGTGGTGTTTGAATCGATAAACACATTAAGCCCCATGTCGAAAGTAAGGCGTGTTAAAAACGTGCGGTTAACCAGTTTCGACCGGTTTTTGGTAAGAAATCCTTCATCTTGCTGAGGGAAACGGTTGTATAAAAAATCGGCAATGATGGCGCCCAGAATGGCATCACCCAAAAACTCGAGCCGTTCGTTATTTACCATGTTTCCCTGCGAATCGTAAACCGAAGCCGATTTATGGATGAAAGCCAAATCGTAAAGCTTCAGGTTTTTCGGGTAAAAACCCAGCAACTCTTTTAAAAACAGATAAAACTCTTTTCTCGGAGATGAAAAGAGTTTTATCCGTTGTGCTATTATTCTAACCACAGGGTTTTAAAATTTTTTGAAAACAAGCGTTGCGTTATGCCCGCCAAAACCAAATGTATTGCTAATGGCAATATCAATCTTTTTTTCTTTGGCAGTATTAAACGTAAAGTCGAATCTGCTGTCAATTTCAGGGTCGTCGTTAAAATGGTTAATGGTTGGTGGAACCAAACTGTTTTGAATGGCCAGAATACAGGCCAGTCCTTCCACTGCTCCGGCAGCACCAAGCAAGTGGCCTGTCATTGATTTTGTGGAACTTATACTTACTTTAAATGCGTGTTCGCCAAAAGTTTTCAATATCGCCTTTGGTTCTGCTATATCGCCCAGAGGGGTCGAAGTTCCGTGAACATTAATGTAATCAATGTTTTCGGGTTTCAGTCCGGCATCTTCCACAGCCCATTTCATAACGAGGCTCGCGCCTTTTGCTTCCGGATCGGGAGCAGTCATGTGGTATGCATCGGCCGACATTCCGCCTCCTGCAATTTCAGCATAAATTTTGGCGCCCCTGTTTACGGCACTTTCGTATTCTTCAAAAACAAATGCTGCCGAACCTTCGCCAATTACAAAACCATCGCGGTCTTTATCAAAAGGTCTCGATGCGGTTTTGGGATCGTCGTTGCGGGTTGAAATAGCCCTCATGGAGTTAAACCCGGCTATGCCTGCTTCGTTTACAGCGGCTTCCGAGCCTCCGGTAATCATCATGTCGGCTTTCCCCAAGCGAATCATGTTAAATGCTTCAATCATGGCGTGAGAGGCCGATGCGCAGGCAGTTACCGTGGTGAAGTTGGGGCCTCTGAGTCCGTACCTGATGGATATAAGACCTCCGGCAATGTTGGCTATCATTTTCGGGATGAAAAACGGCGAAAACCGGGGATTGTCTTCCCGGTAGTTTCTGGCTTCCTCAAAAAAGGTTTGCAGACCGCCGATTCCAGCGCCCCAGATTACCCCGCCCCTGTCGTGATCAAAGGGTACGTTGTCGAGCCCCGAATCAGTCATTGCCTGTGTTGCAGTTGCCATTGCGTACTGGGCATACAGGTCGTATTTTCGTGCTTCCTTGCGTTCCATGTAATCCTCTACGTTAAAATCTTTAACCTGGCAGGCAAACCTGGTTTTTTGCTTCGAAGCATCGAAAATGGTAATGGGAGTGGCGCCGCTAACCCCGTTTTTTAGGTTTTCCCAAAAATCGGAAACCGTGTTTCCCAGCGGATTAACGGTGCCTACTCCGGTAATAACTACCCGTTTAAATTCCATACAACCAGATGGTTTACTTAACGGCTTCTTCGATGTGAGAAATCGCTTCGCCTACAGTTGAAATCTTTTCAGCCTGATCGTCCGGAATAGCTAAATCGAATTCTTTTTCAAATTCCATGATTAACTCAACAGTGTCGAGAGAATCAGCTCCCAGGTCATTGGTAAATGATGCTTCGTTGGTTACTTCACTCTCATCAACTCCCAATTTATCAACGATAATTGCTTTTACTTTTGCTGCAACGTCAGACATAATTCTAAAATTTTAGTTAATACTAATTTGAGTTTTTAAATAATTCGCTGCAAAGTAATACATTTACAGTTTATATTTCAAAGAAAAAATATAAAAAAGATGATTCGCAATGGATATATTAAATCTGTAATATTCTAAATTTGAACTTATTATTCGAATGTTCCAACTTATTAAGCCAATGTCAAATGAATGTTAAGAAAATAGCGCTTTTTGCTTCCGGGTCGGGCACAAACGCTCAAAATATTATACAGTATTTTGCTGAAAATGAGAAAATTAATGTTGACTCATTATGGAGCAACAAACCCGATGCCTTTGCCCTGAGAAGGGCCACTGCTGCAGGGATTGACACCTTCGTTTTTAACTGGCAACAGTTTTACGAATCGACTGACGTTTTGGATAAACTCAACGAAAGAAAGATAGATTTGATTGTTCTGGCTGGCTTCCTGTGGTTGGTTCCCGATAGCCTGATTGATGCTTTTCGCATTGTAAATATCCACCCCGCACTGCTGCCCAAATTTGGCGGGAAAGGTATGTATGGCCTGAGGGTACACCGCGCTGTAATTGAAAATCAGGAAACGGAGAGTGGCATTTCCATTCATTTTGTAAACAGGAATTACGATGAAGGTGAATTGATTTTTCAGGCCAAATGCACCGTATTGCCCGCCGATGAGCCTGAAGATGTGGCGAAAAAAGTGCATGAACTGGAATACAAATACTATCCGGCCGTTATTGAGCAGTTGCTGCTGGGAAAAATAAAATAGCAGGTTTCTCTGGTGCAATACAATACAAACTGACAGGAAAGCATCCTTCAGAGTTAATAATATTTACTTTCCAAACCCTGCTGTTAAATAATGTTAAGAGGGTTTTTGATGGCTTTTCTTTAAAATTATCTTTGTTGCATGAGCAGAAAAATGTTATTGACATTAATCGTTTTAATGGCAATGGTGCTTTCGGGGTTAATCCTGATTCAGATGAACCTTATCAAAACCGCTTCCGATATTAGGGAAGAGCAGTTTGATCAGATGGTTAAAGGTGCTCTGAAACGGGTAGTCGATCAACTGGAGTTGCATGAACAGCGAATTGCACGCGAAAGCGCCCGCCTCGGACGTTTTCCTGGCATGGACAATGTACCCGGAAGTTTTAATATTTTTCCACGTCAGGGGGCAGGGGGACAAATTACAAGCAGTTTTCAGTTTCGTTACTCCGACAGGCAATTTTACGGCAGTTTTCAGGAAGAATACCAGGTCATTATCACCGACTCCATTTTCCCGGGTCAAAACCCGGGTCAGAACAGTCCGCCCAACGATGTTTCTTCTTTTGAGCAGCTCCACGAGTTTGGGTTCAATTTGGAGCGACGAAGAGAACAATGGCTTAAGGACATGAACTGGAGTAACTACAAAATTCTGCTTGAAGACAGAACACTGGACCAGCGAATTGACTCTGTGTATCTGGCCCAAACCATCGATGCCATTTTTAATGAATCGGGAATTGAGCTGGATTACCGGTATGCAGTAAGGAGTTCAAACCTGGGGCAAGACAGATTTGTAATGGGAAGCCCCGGATATAATCCGTCACGCAAAAAAGAATATCCAAGTTTGCTTTTCCCTTATGATTATAACGGGCAGCAACCCAACTACCTGTATGTGTATTTTCCCCAAAGATCGGGATACCTGCTGAGGGCAACTGGCTTTACCATTATTCCTACCATTATTTTCACAGGATTGCTCATCGCCATTTTTGTGTATGCCATCATGGTTATTTTCAGGCAGAAAAAGCTTTCCATGATTAAAAACGACTTCATTAACAATATGACGCATGAGCTGAAAACGCCTATTTCAACCATTTCGCTTGCCAGTCAGATGCTCGAGGACGGGAGCATTACCAATACCCCCAAAACCATTGAGCATATTTCAAGGGTTATTAATCAGGAGAGCAAAAGGCTTAGTTTTCAGGTAGAAAAAGTGTTGCAAATGGCCGTTTTTAACGAAGGACGGCTGAAACTGAAGTTCAAGGAATTCGATTTGAATAAAACCCTTCAAAATGTTTTGAACAATTTTGAGCTAAGAGTAAAAAATAAAAACGGTGTGCTCAATTCAAACCTGATAGCAGAGAATGCAATGATTAAAGGTGATGAGGTGCATATTACCAATGTTATTTTCAATTTGCTCGACAATGCTGTGAAGTACAGCAACGGAACACCGGAAATAACGGTTATGTGTGAAAATAAGAATGACCACCTCATCGTTTCGGTACGCGATAATGGAATTGGAATCTCAAAAGAACACCATGCCCAGATTTTCGATCGTTTTTTTCGTGTTCCAACCGGCAATGTGCACGATGTGAAGGGATTTGGACTGGGCCTGAGCTATGTGAAAAAAATTGTGGATTTGCATAACGGCAAAATTAAAGTAGAAAGTGCGGTTAATAAAGGCACAAAGTTTAGTATATTGTTGCCAAAATTAAAAAAATAAGCATGGAACAAAAAACAAAATTATTGTTGGCAGAAGACGATGAAAATTTGGGCTTGCTGCTTAAAGAATACCTGGTTGCCAAAGGGTTTGAATCTGATTTGTATCCCGACGGAGAAGCGGCTTACAAAGGATTTATGAAGGAGCATTACGATATTTGCATTCTGGATATTATGATGCCCAAAAAGGACGGTTTTACTTTGGCGAAGGATATTCGTGTGGTGAATCCCGATATTCCCATCATTTTTCTGACGGCCAAAAACCTGAAGGACGATGTAATTGAAGGCTTTAAACTGGGTGCCGATGATTACATAACGAAGCCATTCAGTATGGAAGAACTGATTTTCAGAATTGAAGCCATCCTGCGCAGAACATCTATGGAATCTCAGGCTGCCAGTGAACCTGTTTTTACACTCGGAAAATATGCGTTTGATACACGTAAGCAAACACTTTCCGATGCAGAGAAATCGGTTAAGCTTACCACCAAGGAGGCAGATTTGTTAAAGCTGCTTTGTCAGAACGCAAATAAAGTTTTAGAGCGAAATTATGCCCTGAAATCGATCTGGATTGACGACAATTACTTTAATGCCCGCAGCATGGATGTTTACATTACCAAGTTGCGTAAGCACCTAAAGGATGAACCTTCGGTAGAGATCATTAATGTGCACGGGAAGGGGTATAAACTGATCGTTTAATCCAGTTTCAATACCGCTAAAAAAGCATTTTGAGGAACTTCCACGTTTCCAACCTGTTTCATGCGTTTTTTCCCTTTTTTCTGCTTTTCCAGCAGTTTTCGTTTTCGGGTAATGTCGCCGCCGTAGCACTTGGCAGTTACGTCTTTACGCATGGCTTTAACTGTTTCGCGGGCAATGATTTTTGAACCAATCGCTGCCTGAATGGCAATGTCGAACTGCTGACGGGGAATAAGCTCTTTCAGCTTTTCGCACATACGCCGCCCAAACGGGTAAGCATTGTCGAAGTGGGTGAGGGTGGAAAGTGCATCTACCATTTCGCCGTTGAGTAAAATATCGAGCCGCACCAGTTTAGCTGGTTTGTAGCCACTCATGTGGTAATCGAAAGAGGCATATCCACGCGATATACTTTTCAGTTTATCGTAAAAATCGAAAACAATTTCTCCCAGCGGAAGATTAAACACAAGCTCGGCACGCTCAGAAGTAAGGTAGTTTTGATTCACCAGTATTCCCCTTTTTTCAAGGCAAAGATTCATTACCGAACCAATGAATTCGGATGCTGTAATTATGCTTGCCCTGATAAACGGTTCTTCAATGGTGTTAATTAGGGTTTGGTTAGGAAGGCCCGATGGGTTATAAACCCGTATAGTTTCGCCATTATTTTGATGCACCAGGTATGAAACGTTCGGAACGGTGGTAATTACGTTCATGTCGTATTCACGTTCCAGCCTCTCCTGAATAATTTCCATGTGCAGCAAACCCAGAAAACCACACCGGAAACCAAATCCCAAAGCAGCCGATGATTCCGGTTCAAAGGTTAGGGAAGCATCATTTAACTGAAGTTTGTCCATGGCATTGCGCAGGTCTTCATAATCGTCGGCATCTACCGGATAGATTCCGGCAAAAACCATGGGTTTCACTTCTTCAAATCCCTCAATGGCTTTATCGCAGGGATTTTCAACATGTGTTATGGTATCCCCCACCTTCACTTCTTTGGCGGTTTTTATTCCTGAAATAATGTACCCTACATCTCCGGCAAATAAGGCGTTGCGCGGCATCAGTCCTAATTTCAGTACCCCAATTTCATCGGCGTCGTATTGTTTGTCGGTAGCTACAAACTTTACCATGTCCTTTGTTTTTATCTGCCCATTCATGATTTTAAAATAGGCAATAACACCACGAAATGAATTATAAACTGAATCGAATATGAGCGCCTGGAGCGGAGCATCCGGATCTCCCTTCGGTGGAGGGACTTTTTCAATTATTTGTTCAAGAATGGTTTCCACACCCATGCCGGTTTTTCCACTGGCATAAATAATGTCTTCCCTGTTGCAGCCAATTAAATCAATAATCTGGTCTTCCACAACTTCGGGAATTGCATTGGGGAGATCCATTTTATTGAGTACCGGAATAATTTCCAAATCGTGTTCCAGCGCAAGGTATAGGTTGGAAATGGTTTGAGCCTGAATGCCTTGTGTTGCATCAATAATAAGCAAAGCACCCTCGCAGGCGGCAATGGATCGGGAAACTTCATAAGAAAAATCCACGTGTCCGGGAGTATCAATAAGATTGAGCCTGTAGGCTATCCCTTTGTGCTCATGTTCCATTTGTATGGCATGGCTTTTAATGGTAATGCCTCTTTCCTGCTCCAAATCCATGCTGTCCAGTACCTGATCACGCATTTCACGATCGCCAACTGTTTTGGTGTGCACCAGCATGCGGTCGGCCAGGGTGCTTTTCCCGTGGTCAATATGGGCAATAATGCAAAAATTGCGAATGGTATTCATAAATTCCTTTCCTTCTATTGTTTAAAACCTCCGGCTCTGGAAAATTTTTCGCAAAGATATTCATTTTTTGATATTGGATATTGTGTGGGATTCGGTTTAGGGCAGGAATTCATCTTAATACCATTTATGAATTTTTAAACAGGCATAGATGAAGAATAATTACTGTTTTTAGTGAAATATTTTTTTGGCACACGATTTGTAGTTTATTTGATAGCTGTGAAAACAATTAAATAAAACAAATTCAACGTTCTTACGTTATTATTAACAGAATACGAAACGCAATTTGCTGTTTTTTCATAAGTTTGGTTTAGTTAGGTTTAGTTTTGACCCCGGGGCAGAGGCCCCGGGGTTTTTCGTTATATAAATTTGTATCATGAACAGGTCTGGATATTTTAAATGGCCTGTCAATTCAGAAATTATTCACCAAAGCGGGCGGTTAAATATTCGCGGTTTAACCGGGCAATGTTGGTAATGGAAATGCTTTTGGGGCATTCCACTTCGCAGGCGCCAGTGTTGGTACAACCGCCAAATCCCAGTTCATCCATTTTGGCCACCATGCTTCTGGCACGTTTTTTAGCTTCCACTTTTCCCTGCGGAAGTTTAGCCAGGTGAGAAACCTTCGCTGAAACAAACAACATGGCCGAAGAGTTTTTACAGGCTGCCACACAGGCGCCGCAACCAATACAAGCCGCTGCATCCATTGCTTCTTCCGCATTTTCGTATGCCACAGGAATGGAATTGGCATCGGGAACACCGCCGGTATTCACCGAAATAAATCCACCTGCATACAAAATTTTCTCGAAAGCCGTACGGTTAACCACGAGGTCTTTTATCACCGGAAAAGCTTTTGCACGCCAAGGTTCTACGGTAATGGTTTCACCGTCTTTGAATTTTCGCATGTGCAACTGACAGGTAGTAACTTCCGTGTCGGGTCCGTGTGCTCGTCCGTTTATGAAAAGGCTGCAGGTTCCGCAGATTCCTTCACGGCAATCGTGGTCGAAAGCTATAGGATCTTTCCCTTCAATAATCAGTTTATTATTCAGAATATCCAACATTTCGAGAAATGATGACCCTGTGGAAATATTTTCGATGGTGTAGGTTTCAAACCGTCCTTTGTCGGCTGCATTATTTTGCCGCCACACTTTTATATTGAGCTTTTTAAGAATTTTATCTGCCATAATAGATTCTATTTGTAACTCCGTTGAGTCAATTTCACATTCTCAAACACCAAATCTTCTTTATGTAGTATAGGCTCCTGGCCTTCTCCCTTGTATTCCCAGCAGGAAACGTAGGTAAACTTTTCGTCATTGCGTTTTGCCTCGCCGTCATCGGTAACTGATTCTTCGCGGAAGTGACCGCCGCACGATTCCTTCCGGTCGAGTGCATCCAGCGCCATTAGTTCGCCAATGTCGAAAAAATCAGCAACACGTCCGGCTTTTTCCAGTTCAGGATTCAAATTATTCAGTTCGCCCGGAATTTTCACATCTTTCCAGAACTCTTCTCGAATCTCCCGAATCATCTGAATGGCTTTTTTCAGTCCTTCCTCGTTTCGCGACATCCCCACATAATCCCACATTACATGACCCAGTTTTTTGTGGAAATAATCCACCGGTTTGGAACCTTTGACGTTGTAAAGTTTTTCAATTCGTGCAGTTACCGCTTTTTCCGCTTCTTCGAACTCCGTTGCATTTGTATCTGCTTTCGGAGTGAGAATTTCACCGGCCAGGTAATCGCCGATGGTGTAAGGCAGTATAAAGTAACCATCGGCCAGTCCCTGCATGAGCGCCGAAGCTCCCAAACGGTTTGCTCCGTGATCCGAGAAGTTGGCCTCTCCGATGGAATATAAACCCGGAACAGAGGTCATAAGATTATAGTCCACCCAGGTTCCCCCCATTGTATAGTGAATAGCCGGATAAATCATCATCGGCTCTTTATAGGGGTCAACATCGGTAATTTTTTCATACATCTGGAAAAGGTTCCCGTAGCGCGCTTTTATCACATTTTTTCCGAGCCGCTCAATGGCATATTTAAAATCGAGGTAAACCGCTTTTCCTTCCTGATTTACTCCGTAACCTGCATCGCATCTCTCTTTTGCAGCGCGTGAAGCCACATCGCGCGGCACCAGATTACCGTAGGAAGGATAACGGCGTTCCAGGTAAAAATCCCGGTCTTCTTCAGGAATATCGTTCGGTCCGATTTCCCCTTTCCTGATTTTTTCGGCGTCTTCTTTTTTCTTCGGAACCCATACCCGGCCGTCGTTACGCAGTGATTCCGACATCAGGGTTAGTTTCGACTGCTGATCGCCATGCACCGGAATGCAGGTGGGGTGAATTTGTACAAAACAGGGATTGGCAAAAAAAGCGCCCTTTTTGTAACATTGCCACGCCGCCGAACCATTACTGCCCATCGCATTCGTGGATAGGAAAAACACATTTCCGTAACCGCCGGTAGCCACAACAACAGCGTGTGCCCCAAAACGTTTAATCTCCCCGGTAACCAGGTCGCGGGCAATAATCCCGCGGGCTTTCCCATCGATGATAACCACATCGAGCATTTCATGCCGGCTGAATAATTTCACGTTGCCTTTGGAAATTTGCCGGTTCATTGCCTGATAAGCACCCAAAAGCAACTGCTGCCCGGTTTGGCCCCGTGCGTAAAATGTACGACTCACCAAAACTCCGCCAAAAGAACGGTTGGCCAGCAGTCCGCCATATTCGCGCCCAAAAGGCACACCCTGGGCCACACACTGATCAATTATATTCGGAGAAACCTCTGCCAAACGGTAAACGTTTGCCTCACGGGCACGGTAGTCGCCTCCTTTTATGGTATCGTAAAACAACCGGAAAACCGAGTCGTTGTCGTTCTGATAATTTTTAGCCGCATTTATCCCTCCCTGTGCAGCAATGGAGTGTGCGCGGCGCGGACTATCCTGGTAACAAAAAGCTTTTACATTGTAGCCCAGCTCGGCAAGGGAAGCAGCAGCAGATGCACCACCCAATCCGGTTCCCACCACAATCACTTCCAGTTTGCGTTTGTTGGCCGGACTTACTACTTTAATATTTTCTTTGTGCCTGGTCCACTTCTCAGACAAAGGCCCGTCAGGAATTTTTGAATTTAGAATGCTCATAATTTTGTCATTTTTTAATTATACAGACCCAGCATGAAATAAAGTGGAATTACGGCAAACCCTAATGCAACTGCTATGGCATAAATTTTTCCTATAACCTGCAGCCGGGTCATCCAGTTTTTGTTGCTCAGGCCGAGTGTGTGAAAACCAGACCAGAATCCATGAGACAAGTGAAGTCCCAGTAAAATTCCTCCAATAATATATAACACGTTGTGCAACATGCTGTTTTTAAACAAATTGGAAACCAGAGCATAGGTGTCCTCCATGTGTTCACCATGAATGATAACACTATCAATTGTTTCCGGATTGAATTTAATCTTCCAGAAAAAATCACTGATATGAACAACTAAAAAGACCAGAACCATTGCTCCTAAAATAAGCATGTTCCGTGAAGCCCAGGAGCTGGAATCGCCCGAACTCCTTTTGCTGTACTTCACCGGCCGGGCCCGCCAGTTTTGGTATTCGATAACAAAAGACAAAAGGATGTGAACCAAAAATCCAATTCCCAGCAGGGGTTCCACAACCTTTATTGCAGGATTGGTAGCCATAAAATGGGCTGCCTGGTTAAAAAGTTCACCACTGTCGTCAAAAATCAAAAACAGATTCACGGTCAAGTGGACAGCAATGAACATAACCAAAAAGAGCCCTGAAATGCTCATTATAAACTTTCTGCCAATTGACGCAGTTACAAACTTGCTCATAAATAGTTTATTTAATCGTGTTGAAAATAATCAGGCACAAAAGTAGCTGAACCATGCATTATCCCCAAATAGTTTGTTCTAAAATAGCTAATTTAAATTGTTTCTAAGAAGTTCAGTTAAAACTATCTGAGAAAAAATCATTATACCTAACAAAAGATCATTTTTGAACATACTCTTTAAAGGACTTATTCCATTGTTTTAAAGTGAACTGATCGGATAATGCCACCAACTCGGTGGGATGAAAATTATTATCCACAGATATTAACTCCATTTTATCGAAAACACATTGAACAGCCAGGGTTTTGCCATCTTTCATATTTGCATATCCCTTAATGCGGTATGCTTTTGATGCCCATTCATTTAAAAATTGCACCAAAGCCTCTTTTGAAATCTTCTTGCCGCTTTTTATGACCATGGAATTGACCTCGGGACGGGAAAGCGGGTTGCCTGAATCCGGATAAAATTTAGAAACTGCTGCATCGCCGGGCAAAAAGCCTGCATTGCAAAAAGTTGTTGCGTTAATCTCAGCAAACGGATTCATTTTTCGGATTTCACTCTGCAATTTATCCACACTTTCAACCAAATCAGTTTTATTCACCAAAACCTTGTCAGCCATTCTAATCTGATGTTCAATCCGCTGCCTCATCAAACCAGCTTTTTTAAAGTTAAGAGCATCCACAATGCACCAGTTGGAGGCAAGGTAAATTTTTTCGGAAAGTGAACCGGATGAAACCACTTCGGCCACCGAGGTGGTATCTGAAAGTCCGGAGGCTTCAATAATCAAAACATCGGGCCGATGTTCGTCAATAAATTTTTCGAGCGAACGGATGAAATCTCCCAGCAGACATACGCAAAAAACAGAACCTTTATTTATTTCAAGCAGATGAAAATCTTTACCGGAATTTTTCAGTTCCACTCCATCGATATTCGAAGGTACAAATTCATTCTGAATGATTCCAAGTTTGTATTTTTCTGAATACGAATCTATTATTCGTTTCAGGAAAGTTGTTTTGCCGCTTCCCAGAAAACCAGAGATAATATGGAATGGTATTTTCATTTAACTTTTATTTACAACTTCCCTTACTTTACAAATATGTTCCGGGGTAGTCCCACAGCAACCTCCAATAACGTTAGCCCCGGCAGCAATAATTTTCGGGACCAATGCAGCCATTTCAACCGGTTTTTCAGGGAAAACTGTTTCACCATCCTGGTAAACCGGCATACCGGCGTTGGCGTGCACCAGAATGGGGATATCGGGATTCGCTTTGCGAATCTCTTCCACAATGCCTACCATTCCAGCGATACCGTTGCCGCAGTTGGCGCCGATGAGTTCAGCCCCCGCATCAATTAATGTTTGTACCATTTCAGTAGGCGAAACACCCATCATGGAGCGAAATTCGCCGGCAACTGTTTTTTCGAAGGTCATGGTACAAAAAACTTCGCAGCCGGTATTTTCTTTGGCGGCTTGTATGGCAATCCGCGCTTCGTCGAGGTCACTCATGGTTTCAATCATTATGACGTCTGCACCACCTGTTTCCAGTCCGCGAGCCTGTTTTTTAAAAGCATCGTACAATTCTTCTTCCGTAACATCGCCCATCATCAGGATTTTGCCCGTTGGACCCACCGAGCCCAGTACAAACTTTTCGCCGGCAGCCTTGCGGCTGATTTCAGCAGCGGCTTTATTCAGTTCGAAAACTTTTTCGGCCAGCCCGAATTTTTCCAGTTTGAACCGGGTGCCGCCAAAGCTGTTGGTTTCGATCATGTCGGCTCCGGCTTCGATGTAACTCCGGGCAATATCCAAAACTTCATCGGGATGAGTGAGGTTCCACTCTTCGGGACATTCGCCAATTTTCAATCCTTTTTGTTGCAAAAACGTTCCCCATGCACCGTCGGAAACCAGGATTTTGCCTTGTTTTATTTTGTCGGTTATTTTTCCCATCTGGTTTCAATTGCCATTTATAAATCGTTCAATCTTTTTTATAAAAGATTTCATCTCGTCAAAAAGTAAATCTATATCTGTCCGGTTAAAACTTACAAAAGTGTCATAATCGGCTGATTTTCTGTATTCAAAAATTGTTCAGAAATTGTCATGCGTAAATTCCTTTTTGAATAGCGGTTTGAAAAATGGGTTGTTTCCCTCTCAAAGTGTTTAATTCATCTTCACCAAGAATATGAACATCAGTAAAGACTTCATATTTCAAATCGATTTCATAGCAATATTCTGAAATCTTTCTTTTTAATGTCCAATCCGGTATTTCTTTTAAAATAACCAGAAAATCGAAATCGGAGTATTCATGTGCACCTCCGTAAGCCTGTGAACCAAATAAAATAACCTCTTTTAGGTTATCACCAAGCTTTAACGCGAGCAGGGATTTTAATTCGTTTAATATTTGGTATTTGTCAGCCATATTATTAAAAATCGACATGGCTAAGTTACTAAAAAATCACAACTCTTTCAGCCACTCTTTAATCACATCGATGGAAGGAATTGTACCTTCCGCTTTCAGTTTGTAATTTACCGCTACAATGGCCGGCGACTGTGTTGCGCCAAAAACGGCCAGTTTTTCCCTGCCGGTTAAAATTTTTACTTCTGCTTCTTTTCCCAGTTCGGTCAATGCCCGGTCCACTCTTTCTTTCAGTTCGCTGCACTGGCCTGCCTCTTCACCAATTAAAATGAATTCGCTCCGCTTTTTCGAGTGTCCGAACCACATCCTGCTGGTAAGGATCATGTACCAGTCCGGTAACCGCTTTCAGGTTTTCAGGTGGCGTTTCGCAGGGAAGGTCACAACCTGGCGCCAAAATAAATCCGGTTTTCCCGCCCAAATCGAGGCATTCCAGTGCATGCTCACGGCAATCGTCGGGAGTTCCCATCAACAACATCACCGTCAGTTTCAAGTTCCCGCCAAAGCTGATGCCTTTTTCCAAAGCGATTTCTTTCACAAAATCGAGCGGAATATTTTCGTCAATGGAAACATTGTCGGGCCGGCAGTTGCATATGGCTTCGATGTTTTGTTGGGCATGGCCGCAAACAAAAAACGAACTGAGTTTGCCCTGCTCCCTGACAAATTCAAAAATACGGGAAACAAAGGGCGTAACAAACGTTTCGAAAGTTTCAGGATCGATTTGACTGGTCATGGGATCGACCATAGCAATCACATCACAACCTGCATCCAAATAATATTCTGCCATTTTTTGGCCAACCGCGGTACAAAAATCCATAACCTCGTTCACTTCTTCCGGGGCTTCAAATAGTTTCATGAAAATATCGGTACCCAAAAGGTGCAACGCCAAAGTAAACGGCCCGGTGATTAATCCGTAAAGTGCCAAATCAGGGTATTTTTCCCGAAGCTGCTTTGTGGCATCCAGACAAACAGCAATGCGTCCGTCGCCAACGCCGGGGATTTCCAGATCGCTTATTTTTTTATCTTCTGAAAGCGGGTGTGAAACCACAGCAGGCGGACCGGTTTCAGACCATCGCAGTTCACAACCCAGAACTTCGGCCTCCACCTGCAAATCGAAAACCACCGGAATTCCGTCGGGATTGTATTCCTCCACCGATTTGCTGATTCCTTTTACAATTTCATCTGCCGATTTAAGGTAAGTGGAAGCGTCCACTCCGGTTAAAAAACCGCCATGAACTCCTACGAATGGTACCCAGGGCACCCGTTCGACTTCTTGTAATGCAAATGCTTTCTTAATTAATTCGAGTCCATTCATGTCATGCTACCTGCGAATTCAAATATTCCACCAGTCCCTGCGGATCGGGTGCATAGGCATCGGCGCCAATTTTTTGCCGGAAAGAGTCGGTCACCGGTGCGCCCCCAACAGCCACTTTTGCTTCGGGAACGGCATCTTTGATGGCATTGGTAATTTTTTCCATATTTACCATGGTGGTGGTTAAAAGTGCTGATAACCCTACAAATGCATTCTGGTGTTCCTTCATGGCAGCCACGAACTGATCGGCTTTTACATCGGTGCCCAGATCAACCACTTTCCAGCCGTTGCCTTCCACCATCATCGAAACCAGGTTTTTGCCAATGTCGTGCAAATCGCCTTCCACGGTTCCAATAATGAAGGTGCCTTTTTCTTTTACCTCTCCCGAAAGGAAAAAAGGTTTCAGGTGAATCATGGCTGTGCTCATGGCTTTGGCCGACATAAGCACCTGTGGCACAAACACTTTGTTTTCGCGGAATTTGATACCCACTTTTTCCATGCCAACCATTAAACCTTCGGTTAAAATCCGTTGGGCCGAAACTCCTTCATCCAAAGCCTGCCTTGTCAGTTCATCTGCGCCATCCTGTCCTTTCATATTTGGTGGGTATGGCGCAGCCTTATTGATTTTTCCAAATTCAATACATTCGGCAATTTTTGATAACAGTTCACTCATGGTGCTTCAATAAATTTTTGGTTTTCACAAATGTACAGATAAATGATGGTTGCAAAATAGGATTTTCTTTGAAATTTAATCTATAATCTTATTTTTAGGGCAAATTAGTTCAATCAATTTCATTATGACCACTTCGTTTTTGGTATTTATAGTTGTTTCAGCCGTAGCGCTGTTGCTGTTTATGGTGCTGAAACTTAAAATCAGCGCTTTCGTTTCGTTGCTGATAACCGCCATTTATGTGGGCATTGTTGCCGGCATGCCGCTGAGCGCTGTTACGCAGGCCATTCAGGAGGGGATGGCCGGAACGCTTGGTTTTGTTGCCACAGTGGTAGGGCTCGGCGCCATTTTCGGGCAAATGCTTGAAAGCTCGGGCGG
>OMKS01001297.1_pt1 | contig 22467 bp, 20 predicted proteins | sample 1674721 | NCBI WGS metagenome assembly OMKS01 (sample SAMN06264996, study PRJEB25208) | sediment metagenome | isolation source: hot spring sediment | place: USA: California | collected 2014-09-02
CAGATATATTACCTTCTCTCCGTCTGCCCCAAACGGTGTATTCGACCATCCAATGCAGTCGCGATAGTGTGAAAATCCACTCACAACTTCATTGGACAGTCAAAAAGTAATAAATGAGTAGTCGGGGATGGAAGTGGCAATGGAACCTGCACCCGTTCAGGATGCCGCAGCGGAGATCGAGAGGATAAAGGGCGTCGTCTCGAGGTACTTCAGTGTATACGAGACCGATGTTCGCCCAGACTCCGTTGGATTCCACTGTAGGGTCGACACGGAAATGCTCGACGAGAACTTCTCCCGCCTGAGAGGGGAGCTCGAAGCCCTCGGTTATGTCCCGATCATCACCTACAGGGGTGGAGAGCATATTGTCGTCGTCTCGAGGCTTCCGAAGGTCAAGCCACGGGGCATCTGGGTCAATATCGTCCTGCTCGTGATCACGATTATGACCACGATATTCGCTGGGATAATACTCTGGGTCGGATATCAGGGAGAGTCCATCGGCAAGCTCTCAGACATCGATTCCGAGACGATTCTCATGGGCGCCGTGACCTTTGCGGTTCCACTTCTGGGAGTGCTGGGGATACACGAGATGGGGCATTATCTGATGGCCAGGCGCCACGGCATACCCGCATCGCTGCCGTTCTTCATACCCGCGCCTCCGTTCTTTCCGCTGGGGACATTCGGGGCGTTTATTTCACTCAGGGGACCGATGCCCAACAGGAAGACGCTGTTCGACATCGGGATCGCGGGACCGATCTGCGGTTTTTTCGCGACGATACCCGTGCTGGTAATCGGCCTCATTCTCAGCGGAGGAGAGGGCGCCACCATGCCGGAGGAGACGGGAGGCATGTGGACGGTCATGACCCCTCTGATTTACGATTTCGTCAGCCTGTTCCTCCCGATCTCAGGGGAGTACACCCTTCATCCGACCGCCTTTGCGGCATGGGTAGGATTTCTCGTGACCGCGATAAACCTCCTGCCTGCCGGCTCTTTGGACGGGGGACATATTGCCCGTGCGGCACTCGGCCCGGACGCGAAGTACATCAGCTGGGCAGCTGTACTCGTCCTGTTCGTGCTCAGCTTCTTCTACATCGGATGGGCGATATTCGCCCTGCTGATCCTCTTTCTCGGCCTGAACCATTCTCCTCCCCTGAACGACATCACCAAGATCGATAGGATCAGAAAGGCTGTCGGCGTGGGCATGGTTGCCATGCTCGCAATCTCGTTTGCTCCGATACCGATCTCCGTCACCAGCTACGACTACGGGTTCGAGGCCGAGCTGGTAGGCTCGGATTCTGCCAATTTGTCCGCTGCGATGAGCCATACATTTATGATCGTCGTCAACAGCACTGGCAACATGAACGTCGATCTCATGTTCGACATTAGCTCGGAGGAGGACATCTCCGAGCTGGATTACTATGTCGGCTATAATGGGTTTAGCCAGATAGGCAAGGATCAACCGGTTGTTCTTCACGTCGAAGACAGCGTGATGATTAACTTCACTATGCTCCTCGACGTCATGATCGCAGCCGACCGGGAGGTGAATGTATCGATCGATATCTACGCCCAGCAGGACGATAGATTCAGAAAATCAATCGATGTCAACATAACCGAGGTCGCCGGAAGCCTCGAATGCGTCATCTCTCCGGCCGAGGCGTCGGCGCACCCTTCTGACGAGATCGAGTTTTCCATCTACCTTAACAGCTCCTCGGCAGCCGGGATCGAGGCCGAGATAGCCGTGGATAACGTGCCATACGGATGGGATGTCGGGCTGTACATCAATGCATCGGATAACATGACCGACATTTTGAGCGTGCATTTGTCCCCGTTCGAAGAGTTGCTGTGCACGTTGCTCGTAAACATAGGTGACGCTGCCTCGCCCGGATCGGAGGCGGAGATACGTGTTACGGTTAACTCGGACTTCGCGATATGCCCGCCCCAGACCGTAGTTATTACTGTATTATAAGTAGATTATATACGCTCGAGGACGACGAAGTTTCTGATGAGCGATCTGTGTACTCTGAGCGATGCGTTCGTCACAAGCTTGAACCGATCCTCGAAATCGAGTATGTCCGTGTTCGGCACGATTATCCCGACCCGTCCTCTGCCGACGAGATTTTCCGAGAAGGCGTCCAGCGCCCTCGAATACAGCGCATCGGCCGGTTCCCGGTTGGTGCTGGCGGACCTTCCGTATGGAGGATCGGTCACGATGCAGTCGAATCTTCTGCCAAGGCGGCCGATCTCCCCCACATCGGTTTGCATGAGATGTGCTTCTATACCCAGGTGCTCCAGGTTCCTTCGACTGCCTGCAATCATCTTCGGGGAGATGTCCGAGCCGTATGCCTCCATTTGCATCAATGCGGCCTCTATCAGGAAGGCGCCGGTCCCGCAGAATGGGTCGAGGACTATATCTTTGACCGATTTCGCCGTGAGGTTGATCAGCCCCCTCGCGAGCCGTGGATGGATCGAAATCGGCGACGTAAATGGCAGGAACCTGTTCTTCCTTTTCTCGTACTGGCTCCTGTCGACGGCTTTGAGCTGTATCCCGAGGTGCGCTCTATTCCCGACGTACACTCTGAGCCGCATCTCAGGGTTCTCCAGGTCGATTCCGGTACTTCTTGAGACGATCCCCCCCAACTCTCTCGTCAATTTCCTTCCATCGATCTGTCCGCGCCTTTCGTGCGCCACCCTGACGGATATCGATGCGTTTTCTATACCCGAAAAATCGAATTTCTCGATCTCGGAGCTGAGATCATCCAGTTCCGTGCTCAGCATGTGCTCGCTGAGATAATGAGAAAGCGAAATTCTCGATGCGAAATCTCCTGGGACGGAGCTCGATTGGAAGACTGCGGCGAGGCAGTCCTTTTCGATGAGGTCCGCATCTCCGCAGCTTCTCAGGAGCGCTTCCGCCTCGAGCGATGGAAGCTCCGGATGCTCTCCCGAGAGCTCAAACAGATATCTCATCTCGGTTGGAAGATATGCTCTGCGTATTTATTTTTCGACCTCGCGAGCGATTACTGAGTCTTTTGTCCAGAATGAAAACGTGGCGCTCGAATTGCAACCCTTAGCTACCCGTCCCGAGCTGTCTGCCAGTCATGCTATCGACGAGCTCGAGGAACTGATCCTCCTTTGCGATCGGCACCGTCGCGCCGGCCGCGATGGTATGCCCCCCGCCCACTCCTCCGACCTGCTCCGCAGAGGATTTCATGGATTCCGCGAGGTTAACGCCTGCATTGACGAGCGACTTCGTAGCTCTTGATGACACCTTTGTAGAACCCTCGCTCCTGGTAATGGCGAGCGTCGGTTTATCCTGTTCGAGCAGATACTGCATTGAGATACCGCAGATCGCACCCGCGAGCGACGGGTTCGAGGGTTTCAGCACCTGTATGTGTTTCATGACAATAGCGCCGTCATCTTCTACCTTGCCGAGGGCGGACAGCAGCATCCGGTCGTAGTCCTTCCTGAAACGGGTCGCCTCCCTGAGGGCATCCAAATCCCCGAGGCAAAGGGCGAGTCCTATCCCGGGATGGTCGGTTCTTCCGCACGCGTTCAGCAGCTCGGTGAGGTCGTCGATCCTCATGGAATTGGCGCTCGCCGTCACGATATCTCCGGAGAGTTCCAAGACGGTCTCTTTCGAGCATCCCTGGCCCAGCAGACGGAGGGTCAGCATTGACATGAGCCTTCTTCGGCCGCCCTCTTTGAGATCGCCGTATGCCGCGCTCTCGTCCAGATCGGCCGATCTGAGGAACTCGGCGGCGGCATCATCCCGGCCTGACAGCTGGCGGAAGTAGGGCGATACGGAGCTGGATATCATCTCCGTTAAAGAATTGCCGGAGAGCCGCAGGTCAGTCTCCTTGGCGATCAGCTTCCGCTCTATGGCCCCCTCGATTATCCCGGCGTTTATCTTCGAATACCCGTGGAGGTTCTGCATGTCCCCGAACAGGCCGGTTATGGCCAACGGGGCGGACGCCCAGTTCTTATCGTCCAAGGCGGTGCATACTAAGAAGCTGAGCCCGCTGGCGGAGACATCCTTCATACCGTCCAGACCGTGGAAGTGCGGGTTGACCTGTAGAACCTTGTCCGATTTCCTGACCGTCCTGTGATGATCCAGCACGAGCACGTCCCCCCTGATTTCATCAAGCCACTCGATCTGCCCAGAGCCCATGTCAAGAAATATCACGAAGTCGGACCCCTCGTCCGCGATGCTCTCCACGGTCGCTCTGTCCAGGCTTCTGGATATCGTCGCCTGGTATTCGATCCCGGCCCTCTTCAGCGAGGCGATCATTATCCCGGCGGCGGAAATCCCGTCCGCGTCGTAATGCGAGATGACTCTGGCGAAGCTATGCGACCGGATCAGCTCAGCAGCCTCACTGATGATAGAATTGAAATCCTTCGGGAGGACGGCACCTCCTTTCATAATAAGCCCCTTCATTCGATTTCGAGTTTGGCCGTGTCGAGCGAGTATTTCCATCCGTCTGGAAGCTTTCCTTCGCTCGAATAGTATTTCACAAGTCGGCGTATCTTCGACTCGATCAGCTGCAGGCCGCGCCGGTTGTGTAGGTCTCTGGAGTTCTTCTTCAGATGTTCGTTCAGCTCGACCGCGCGCCTCATGAGATTCTGCAGGTCATAGGGCAACTTGGGGATTTGTCCCTTATCGCTCAGAATCTGGCCGATGCTCTTCTCGGTACAGGATCTGACCGAAGGTATTGCGTACTGGTCCCGGAGAACAAGGCCTATCCTGGCTGGATCCTTTCCGTCATTGGCCATCTTCACTACCAGCTCCTCGATTTCTTCGTTGCTCTGGGTGACCCATTCGGGCTTCCCCTTCACATTTGGCTTCTTGGAGCCGGATGCCCCTCTCCTGCGCGCGTGCATTCTTGCCATATTGCTCAAGCCCAGTCTTCTCTCTATCTTGGCGAGGTGTCGCCAAGGGGGTCCCTATTAATATAGTTTTTGAGCACGGCCCTCGCCTCGGAGATCATTTCATCGTACTCTACCAACGGGAACGATAGATTATCTGGAAGCTTGCTGAAAAGGCCTATCTCGGCGATCTCATCATCCGGTTTTTTCGTCTCGCCCCCGACCAATCCAAAGAAGACGCATCCATCGTCCAGGCTGCGGCTGGCGATCGGCTGAAACTCGAGCCCTGTCTCCTCCAGGAACTCCCTCCTGACGGCCTCCTCAGGGCTCTCTCCGGGGACGATCCTACCTCCTGGCATCTCCCAAGCCCGGTTTCTGTTTCTCACCATGACATATCTATCGTTGACGAAACCGATCGCATATACGAACTTCAAAGGTCCCGCCCCTTGACGTGAAATGCGAAGTGGTCCTTCTCATATCTGTCCAGGTCCGTTTCGCTGGCCACTGCCAGGTTCCGTTCCTCTATATACCGCCTCGCAACCTTGGCGACCGAAGACGGCCGTTCGGCAACATCGATGGATCTGCATTTCAGCATTAGCATCCCTTCCCTACAGCTGAACCGCTCCATATAGTCCACGAAGATCGGTACCTGGTCCCTTTGTGCGATATCGACATACAGGTAGTCCGCTCTGGAAACCATGCCGTCGAGTATCATCGAGTCTCTGGCATCTCCCAGGATCGGTATTATGTTAGCCCTGTCGGAGCAGTTGTCCATCAGATCCCTGAAGGGCCTCTTCGAGACTTCCACCGCGTAGATTTCTCCCTCAGTGACGATATCGGAAATATGGCTCAGGGTGGTTCCGGTGGAGGCTCCCAGGTATATAACCAGGTCTCCGGCCGCGAGACCGCCGCATCCTCCAGTCAGGAGCATGTACGCGGCCATCTTGCTCCTTCTGGGATCCCATCGGCGGTATTCCCGGCCCTCGAACTCTACCGTCCTCTCCCCGTATATCGAATGTCCGGGGACGAAGCTTCTCGTGTACAGATCATATCCATCCGTCACGAGATTGGGACAGCCCGTTTTTTCCAGCTCTGCCATATGCGGACTTCCAGGGCGCACCACCGATATATGCCTTACCCGCGTTTCGCTTGGCTGGGAGGTAATCATTTTATCCGGAGGTGCCGCTATGATAACCTCATATGAGACAGTTGCTAGAGCGGATCGCAGAGGCAGTCCAGAAACGGATAGCCGAGCTCCCGACCGGATTCGACGGAAGCGAGCAGGTCAGCGTGGGTGCCAGCGGCTCCCCTACTTCCAGGATAGACAAGCTGGCCGAGGATGTCGTGATCGATTTCGTCAGGACGAGCGAGCTGGATATGAACATCCTCAGCGAAGAGGCGGGAATGCAGGACATCGGCAGCGAGCGTACTCTGGTGGTCGATCCCGTAGACGGAACCGCCAATTTTCACTCTGAGATACCGTTCTATGCGGTTTCGCTCGCGCTCGGAAGCAGTCGGCTGGGTGATGTCACCCACGGATTGGTCCGGAATCTCGTGAGCGGCGAGACGTATTACGCCGAAAAGGGAAAAGGCGCCTGGCTGGATGACGTATCGATTTCGACGCGCGAGTTCGAGCCCGGCAGTTCCCTGTTCCTGGCGTACGTCGGCAACAGAACGGACGCCTCCACCTGGAAGGTCGCCGAAAAGGTCCGAAGGATAAGGTCCCTCGGATGCGCCTCACTGGAGATGTGCCATATCGGGCGGGGAATGGCCGACGGTTTCTACTTCAACTGTCTCGATCTCAAAAAGAGGATGCGCATAGTCGACATCGCCGCGAGCGCGCTGGTACTGAGGGAGGCGGGCGGCGAGTTATTTAATATGGACGGCAAGGTGCTGGATATGGCGTTCTCGCTCGACGACAGGTCGAATTTCCTCGCACTCGGAGACCCTGGAGCAAAGGAGATGATCCTGTGAAGGTAGGAATTGTAGCAAACCCAGAGATCAAGGGCCTGGAAGGCTTCCTCAAACGGACACTTGAAGCCCTGAAAGGACACGAGGTGTTTCTGGAGAGCGGGATAGCGAAGAAATATCCCAAGCTCGAGAAGAAGATCGAAGAATTCGATGTAGACGCGATCATCACATTCGGTGGCGACGGGACCGTGCTCTACACACTTCAGAACATGCCGGCACAGGTGCCGATTCTTCCGATCAGAGCTGGGCTCATAGGCTTCCTGACCGAGATAGACAAGGCCGATTTGGAGGACGGGATCGGAAGACTGGTCAAGGGGGACTATGTCCTTGAGGAGAGGATGAGGATCTCGTCGAAGGTGAACGGAAGGCGGCTTCCAGACGCTCTTAACGAAGTCGTGATTCACACATCTCAGGTGGCCAAGCTCAGACATTTCAAGGTGAAGGTGGACGGCGAGTTGGCCTTCACGATCAGGTCCGACGGAATCATTATCGCAACTCCGACCGGCTCGACCTCCTACTCCCTGAGCGTCGGGGCGCCCATACTCGATTCCAGACTCGATGCCATGGTCATCGCGCCGATCGCACCACTTTGGAACATGGCAAAGCCGATGGTCGTCCCGGGTTCGAGCAACATTCAGATAACCCTGGATGCCCCGCGTCCCTGTTCCGTTGTGGCCGACGGTCGGGATGAGGTCGAGTTCGAGGGCGGGGAGCGGGTCGAGTTATTCAAATCATCAGAGCCGGCAAAGTTCGTGAGATTCGATACGAATTTCTTCCAGAGGCTGAGAAAGAAGTTGCAGGCAGCCACCGGCATGCAGATAACATCGCACTGAAAGTTGAGCAGATGATATCCCCCAGAAAGCTCGATGTAATCGCCCTCAGATCCAATAACTGGATGCTGTCAATACTGGCGATTATCTTCCTGCCTTTGAGCATCTGGTTGATCGCCGCCGGCGTCCAAGACGCCGTGGAGAACGAGGGCGGGATTTTCACGGTTGTCATAGGCGCTGTCATTCTCGCGATTTCGGTCGTCTACTTTCTTCTGCCGATTTTTATCGAAAATCTCGTCACGGGGACCAGGCTGATCCTGCGGTTCGGAGTGCTGTTCCGTCTCGAGCTGCCACTCGGGGAGATCGCCGAGATTCGTAGAGAGGAAGATGTGGGCGGGCTGCCGCTGGTCCTGAGCATTGGGGTGAGGTACGCCCCTCTGAGCAGCCAGCTCAGGGTGCTGCGGTCAAAGACCGGCATAGTCCGCCTGAGGCTGAGGAAGGAGCTTTGGATCGGTATGATAAACAGGACCAAGATAGATGAGATCGTATTTGATGCGCTGAACGCCGACGATCTCGTGAGACTGTTCGGCGAGGTCAAAGTCGATAGGTGAATCCGATGAGCCTCTTTGGAAAGGACCCCAGAAACGAAGTGAGGGCTATCCGGAGGAAGACCCTTAACATGATACTCGAATCGTCAAGATCCTCCTTTCCGAACGAGTTCGGGGCTCTGCTGAGGTCGAAAGAGGGGGTAATCCACGAGCTGGTCTTACTGCCCGGCACGATTTCCGGAAGCAGGCACGCGATCTTCCAGCTGCACATGATGCCGATCGATTTCTCGATCGTCGGAACGGTCCATTCGCATCCGTCGCCCAACTTCTCGCCCTCCGAGGCCGACCTGGATTTCTTCAGGCGCTACGGGCGGATACATATCGTGACAAGTTACCCGTTCGAGGAGGTCGACTGGGCGGCTTACGACCTCAACGGGGAGGAGATGGAGCTAGAAGTGGTCGACTGAGGTCAGAGTATCCTGCTTCTTCTGACAATATACCCTTCGGCTATCGCCCCGGGTCCTATGAAGCAGCTGTCCTCAATTATCGTCCCAGGAATTATTGATGCATTGATTCCGATCTTGACGTCGTCCCCGATTATCGCACCGAGCTTTCTCCTGCCGGAGCTGACCCTCTCACCATCGACTATGACGGGTACCGGTCTGTCGTCGAGTCTCAGGTTGGCCACCTTCGTTCCCGCGCCGAAGTTGACCCGCTCGCCTATGACACTGTCCCCGACATAGCTGTTGTGCGGGACCTTCGAGTCATCCATGATTATCGAGTTCTTTACCTCAACGGCGTTTCCGACCTTGCATCTGTTGCCCAGCGAGGTGGCTGGGCGGATGAAGCAGTTCGGGCCTATCTCGCAGTCCCGGCCGATGTATACCGGACCTACTATGTAGGATCCGGACAACACCTCCGACCCCTCACCGACGAAAACCGGGCCCTTCAAGACCGCGCCCTGCTCGACATGACCCAATATCTCGGGCGCCATCTCCCCGATGACGATTTCGTTCGCCGAGAGCAGCTCCCACGGCCTGGCGATATCCAGCCATCCACCACCCAAGTCGTGTGCCCGAAGCTCCTGATGCTTCATTAGAAGCGTGAGAGAATCAGTCAGCTCGTACTCTCCCCTTGGAGATATCGGGGTCGCATCGATGAATTCGAAGATATCCGGGTTCAAGATGTAAATTCCAGCGTTGATCAAATTTCCGTGTTGAACGGGGGACTTCTCCCAGATATTCTTGACAACCCCGTCCTTGACCTCGACCGAACCGTATCTCGAGGGGTCGTCGACGGCGGCAACGCACATGACTGACTCGCTCATCGGAAAGAGCTGTCTTAGCGCCTCCTCGAGCATGCTGGGGCTTACTATGATGTCGCCATAGGCGCAACAGAACCTCTCCCCAGCCAGCTTATCCTTCAGCATGCTTATCGCATGTGCGGTCCCCAGCCGCTCCTCCTGGGTGACGTACTCGATCCCGATGTCGAATTTCTCTCCGTCCCCGAGGTACTCTTTCAGCCTGTTTGCCCTCCAGCCGACCAGAATATGCAAATCAGTAACCCCGGCGTTTCTCATCGCCTCGATCGTGTGGACGATAGTCGCCTTTCCGGCAATGGGCAGAAGAGGCTTTGGGATGTTTGCGGTGAGCGGTCTCATCCGGACGCCTTCGCCCGCTGCGAGAATTAGCCCCTTCAATGCAGGCATCTCCTGGCGATTTCCATGGCAGTTTCCATGATCTCCTCCGCTCTCTTGATTTCCCTGGCCTCGACCGTTATTCGCATCTTTGGCTCCGTACCGGAAAGCCGTATCAGGGCCCAGCCGTCCTCAAACCTCGCCCTTACACCGTCGGTCGTATCTATCTCTGCTTTTTTCAGCGAAGACGCCTCTCGTTCGAGCGACTCCTGTATCCGATCCCTGTTTGCGGCTTCGAACCTCAGGATCTCCTTCATCATTGGGAGTGATGGCATATCGTCTATGATATCAGATAGCCTCCGGTCCCTGCATATCTCCACCAGCTTGGCAGCAGCGAATATTCCGTCTGGACAAAGGGACACATTCGGAAATATCCAGGTGCCAGAGGGCTCTCCGCCGAAATCAGCGCCGGTCTGCTTTATCTTCTCGGATACATAGACGTCGCCCACCCTCGTCCTGTGGATACTCTTCCCGAACTTATCATCGAGAAGCATCGTGGCATCCACGGGAACGACTATGCTACGCGCTCCTGTCTCTGTCGCAAAGACCTTGAGCAGGTCGTCACCGCCGGCGTACCTTCCCCTGTCGTCCACTGCAACCATCCGATCCGCGTCGCCGTCATGTGCTATTCCAAGATCCGCATTCAAATCTCTTACAGCTCCAATAAGCGCCTTCAGGTTCTCCTCGGTCGGTTCACCGGGCCGTCCCGGGAAACGCCCGTCGAGCTGTGAGTTGACTGTGATTACCTGACATCCCATTTCATCTAGTATATATGGAGTAATAAGAGAGGCGGGGCCGTTCGCACAGTCCACCACTACCTTGAGTTCGGCGGGCTCTACCAAGGATAGGATATGCTTCTTGTGGTCGTCGGTCGCCTGGCCATAATGTGTCATGTGACCGACATTCTTCCAATCCGCATCGGATATGTCGCCGTTCAATCTCGCTTCGATGTCCGTCATCTGCTTAGTACCGAACGAGGATCCATCCGGGTTCCAGAGCTTTATTCCGTTGTACTCAGGCGGGTTGTGGCTTGCGGTTATCATTATGCCTGCGTCCCTGCTCCTAGCCGTGTATGCGAGTGTCGGGGTCGTGACGATCCCGACATCACAGACTTCCGCGCCGACGCTCATGAGGGCGCTCGAGACCGCCCCTGAGAACAGCCTGCCCGTGAGGCGGGCGTCTCTGCCCAATATTACGCTGTTATACTCGGACCCTATAGCTTTTCCTATTCCCATTGCCAAATCGAGCGCGAACTCCTTGAAGGCGACTCCGCGAATTCCGGATGATCCGAACAACCTCAACTCTCACACCATTAGCTTTCCTGCTGAACAGCTACAGTTGGCTAATGCAAGAGAATATTTAATATTCTTCCAATCGGAGCTGCCCTTTTGTGGTCTTTCTCGCGTTTCTTGAGAATGAGTTATCAATTTCTATCCGGGATAATGTCACCGATTAAACCTGTTAATTCCCGAAAATCAAATTACTGGAAAAACCTTCTCTAGATGCTTAAAAAATACTGGATTTTACGAAATTCTTGGCCAGTATTCCAAAAGCTTTAAATATCCGACAAAATCATTACATACTGGCCTGGTACTGGATGCACAGCCCAGGCAGTTAGGAGGGAACAAAAATGGTCATGGAACCAATTAGCCTCGACAGGGCGATGGAAATCGCCAAGAAGAAGGGATTGAAACCGGGTCGCGTCAAGGGCACGAATGGAATCCAGTTCACGAAGGGAAAGAACAGCCGTCTCGAGATCATCAACTGGGATGAGTTCAAGTCTACTCTTTCGAAGAGAAGGCTTGCGGTCTACGAGAGCGGCGGCTGGATGAAGATAATGAAGAAGTCAAGATAGACGAACTGATCGATTTTTCGGTTGTCCTTCAAACCTCTATGTTGAAGAGGCCCTCGCGGTCTCTTCTAAATCCCTTATCTTTGCTTTATTGATATCCTCCGATTCGATTTCTTCATCTGATTTTCGTGTGGACATACCTCTATCCGCTGTTCTCCAGCACTATGGTCCACTTCGTCCAATTGTCAGGGACTTGCCCTAATCCCTTTCCTTTTACGATTTTCGTTTTCTAATATTTAGGAGACATACTTGAAGGCCGTTTTTCTCGGCAACCCTTTAATAATGCAAATTGAATTGTCGGCACCCTATTAACTTGCAGGGATAGCCAAGCATGGTCAACGGCGCTAGATTCAGGGTCTAGTCGTGTAGGCGTTCGCCGGTTCAAATCCGGCTCCCTGCACATCACGATGACTGGCCATTTCTCAATCAAGGGGTCTTAGTACGCGACCCATTCTCAGGCACGTCGTAGTCTGCGAAGACCGCCTCGAGATCCCTGAAAGCGTCTTCCACCCGGATGCGAGCGCAGTACATCTCGGCGGTCTTCGTCGTCTTGCGTCGCAGAGCCTTCGACACCGCCTCCATATCCTTCGCGGTCATCTTCGTAGGGCCTCGTGGAAGCGACCACCCCGGCGCGCTTGAGTTCCTTGAGATACGCCATGGAGAGCGTTGAGATCCTGCGTATCGTCAACCAGATCTTCTATCTGCGCTCACCTGTTCATTGCCCTCTTGAACAACGGCACGGCGATCGCGAGCAGGACAGCCCCGAAGACTGCGAGGACGATGACGTCTGTGATTATCGTCTCGACCCCCGCACCCAGCACCATGACCTTCCTCATCGCATCCGCAGCGTAGGTGAGAGGCAGGAAGCCCGCTATGGCCTGCATGATTGACGGCATCTGCTGGATCGGGAAGAAGACCCCGCTCAGGAACATCATCGGGAACATGAGCGTCATCATTACCATCGTGGCCGTCTCCTCCTTGTCAGCAAAGGAAGTTATCAAGATTCCGAGTCCCACGAAGCTGAACACGGTCAGCAGTATGAGCGAGACTACGAGCAGGATGCTCCCGTGGATGACGACGCCGAAGAGCAGCACCGACAGCAGGAGGATGATGAAGCCCTGGAGCAAGCCCCTGGTCGTCTGGGCCATCACCTTGCCTAATATGATCGCCCATCGGCTCGTCGGCGATGCCAACATGCCATCCAGCGTACCCATGTCCTTCTCGTAGGAGATCGCGTGCGGCAGCCCCGTCATGAGCGACATCATGACGACCATGGCCATTATCCCCGGAGCCACGAACTCGAAGTAGTTCGGTGTCCCAGGGACGATGCCCTCCAACTGGACGCTGTATGGCTGCAACACCGCGGGGGCTTCCTCGAGCGAGATGTCGTATGTCTGGTTGAGGTTGTGCTCCGCCAGCTGCGAACCCATCTGCTCGATGATCTGCGTCAGGACGCTCTGCATCATCGATGACATTTGCGGGTTCGACTGGTCGGTCATGATAGTGATGTTCCCCTGCCTGCCGGACAGGAGGTCGGACGTGAATGTCGGAGGCACGATGATGCCACCGCTCACCTTTCCCTCTTGGATCATCGTCTTGATATCGTCAAAGCCGGTGGCGTCGCGCAGCTTCATCACGCCCGTCTGATTGCTCACGGCCTCCAGCTGGGTCGCGAAGCTGCTGCCCAGGGAGGTGCCGTTGACCATCAAGTCCTGGTTCGCGATAGCCACGGGCTGGCCGCTCAAGCTATCCCCGGTCGGAAAGATGAACCCGACCATCATCATCATGAAAAGAGGCATGATGATGAGCATGGCCACGCGGAGCTTGCTCCTGCTGAACTCGAGCAGGTCCTTCCAGCAGATCCACGTGCTGTGTCTCAGTACCCTTCTGACGCCCATGAGTTCACCTCACCCTCCTGCTGGACCGCCATCCGCGAGGACCGCCACTGTGAACAGGGGCGGGAGCCTTCGCCACCGCATCCCTCACTTCGTGACCTGTGATATGGAGGAAGACATCCTCGAGGGTCGGTTCGAGGTTCTTCACCGTTCGTATCTGGGCGCCGTTCTTCCGAAGGACATCGATCAGGATGTCGAACGAGTCGTTCCCTACAGAGCCGACCTTGATGCGCGTCGAATCAGCCTGGACGACCGAGCTGACGGATGCCAGGGCTTTGATGGATGACAGTATCCTCGTGTCTAGGTTCGATATCTCGAACTCGAACAATGTGGTGTCGGTCCCGGAGATGGATCTCTTCAGGCCAGCCGATGTGTCCAGTGCAACGATCTTCCCGTGGTCCATGATCCCGATCTTGTCGCAGAGCATGTCCGCCTCGGTCATCATGTGAGTCGTGAGGATGATAGTGGTCCTGTCCTCGATGCTTATCCTCCGCACGAGCTCCCTGATCTCTGCCGTCGACTGCGGGTCCAGGCCGAGCGTCGGCTCGTCCAGGAACAGTATCTCGGGCTGGTTCACCAGGGCGCGTATGACGTTGATCCGCTGCTTCATGCCAGTGGAGTACGTGTCGATCCTATGGTCCGCCCATTGCTCCATGCGCACGAAGCTGAGGAGCTTGCCGATCCTCTTGTTTAGGACATTGCGGGGGATATCGTACAGCTTCCCGAAGAGCGTGAGGTTCTCCCTGGCCGTCAACTCATCGTACATGATCATCTTCTCGGACACGAGACCTATGTGCTCCCTGACCTTGCCGTCCTCCTTCTGGACATCGAAGCCGGCGACGGTCGCAGACCCCTCGGTCGGAACGCTGAGTGTTGACAGCATCCTGATGGCGGTCGATTTTCCCGCCCCGTTAGGACCCAGTAAGCCAAATATCTCCCCTTTCTTCACCTCGAAAGAGATATGATCCACAGCAGTGAAATCCCCGAACTTCTTCGTTAGGTTAGTTGCGTTGATTGCGACATCCGACATTTGCCCACGACCTATCATAGCTTGCACTTTCCCGTCTCATTCCGCTCCAACTTAGATGTGATGCTCCTGATCCTTTTCATCGATTCGTGGAGAGAAGAGATGTCCCTTGAATCCAGGGATGAGAGATTCTTTATGACAATCTCCCTGGCGTCTCTCATGAACGCCCTGACGGCAGCTGCACCAGCTTCTGTGATTGTGACATTGATCACCCTCCTGTCGCGAGGGTCCTGGACTCTTTCGACCAGCCCGTCCTCTATGAGCCTGTTGACGAGGAGGGTCATGTACGGTTTCGAGATACCCATGTGTTTCCCGATCTCCGACATACGCACAGGACCGCGCTTCCAGACCGCACGGAGGACTAAGCGGCTCGGGTCGAACTTCTTGGAACCTAGATGAGCTTCTTCTCTCGATACTCTGCGGAAGAAGATCGGAACTGAGTCCAGGATATCGTCAGCGATGTCCTGAAGCTTCCTTCGGTCTGTATCCATCATAGATGTAGCCGATTATAGTTCCCATATTTAACTATTCTTCAATTAAACTATTTTTTCGAGGGACGCCAAGAGAAGCATCGTGAAGAGATATCTCAATTAAATGAGCTAGACGCCGCGTTATGAAGCCGACCCCCTGCACTCTGGAATAAATTAGTATATTTATATAATATGATTATATCATAATTTTTATTATCTCATCAATTCACCGATGTCATGCCGTCCTTGACCCGATAGAAATCGGCCCTGGATGGCGAAATGTGTAAGAATAGGCAGCTCATTCACGCAAATCATGTCAGGGGAGACTTCTTTGACGGAAGAGAGGAGGTGGTACTCTGCCAGCAGGGACGAGGTACTGTCCAGCCTGGGCAGCTCACGCAGCGGACTGACATCCGACGAGGCGAGGAACAGACTGGAGAGGTACGGCCCCAACGAGGTTGTCCGAGAGAAGCCCAAAGGGCCGTTGTACTACTTCCTGAAGCAGATCAAACAGCCCCTGATATACGTCCTGCTAGTCGCGGCGGCCGTCACGACCTATCTGGAAGAATGGGTCGACACCGCTGTCATCCTCGCGGTGGTGTTGGCGAATGCGATCATAGGGTTCGTGCAGGAGAGCAAGGCAGGCCGCGAGATCGAGGAGCTGCTCAAGTTCTCCGTGACCGCGGCCAAGGCCCGTCGGGACGGCACCCCGACGGCCGTCTCGGCCAAGGAGATAGTCCCCGGTGACATCATTATGCTCCAGGCAGGTGACATGATACCCGCCGACCTCAGGCTGACGGTCGCGAAGGACCTGTACGTGGACGAGTCCGTGTTCACCGGCGAGTCCTCGGCCGTGCTCAAGCAGACGGAGGAGCTCGAGGACGAATGGCTCGTACCCGCGGACCAGATCAACATGGGGTTTTCAGGGACCCTCATCACACGCGGGAGGGGCGAGGGCGTGGTCGTCGCGACAGGTTCCTTGACGAAGATAAGCAAGATATCCCTGGTGCTCCGCGAGACGAAGAAGGCCACGTTCCCGATGATGAAGAAGATCGAGGAGCTGGCCAAGGTCATATCCATCGCTGTGGCTGTAGCAGCCGTGTTCACGTTCGCCATAGGCCTCGGCCGGGACTACGAGGTCATCTACATGTTCAGGGCGTCGGTCGCGCTGGCTGTAGCCGCCATCCCTGAGGGCTTGCCCGCGCTTGTGACCGTCGTTCTGGCCTCAGGCGTGAGCTCCATGGCTAAGAGGAACGCGATCGTCCGGAGCCTGCCAGCGGTCGAGGCGCTCGGGAGCACAACGGTCATATGCTCTGACAAGACAGGCACTCTGACCATGAACAAGATGACGGTCGTCAAGGTACACGCGGGAGGGAAGGACTACGAGGCCGACCCTCCCGACTACTCGTGTATACGGTACTGCGAACACCCTGGCCCCGTCCTCGTCCGAGACGAGCCCGAACTGTACGACGTGCTCGCGGCGGGAATGCTGTGCAACGACGCGGTGGTGAAGGACGGGAAGGCGCAGGGGGACCCGACCGAGATCGCGTTACTCCTGGCAGCGGACTTGGCCGACGTTCGCCCGAGCATTGAGAGGCTGGACGAGATACCGTTCGAGACCACCCTCGGCTACATGGCCACGCTACACCACGAGGTCGGGAACAACGTCATATTCGTCAAAGGCTCCCCGGAGAGCGTCGTCACGAAGTGCACGCACGTGAAGGTCGGAGGGAAGACGGAGCCGATAGACCAGGATGCCATGTTCAAGAAGGCGCAGGAGATGGCCGGGGAAGCGCTCAGGGTGCTCGCGGTCGCCATGAAGTATGCGGACAAGAGCGCATTCGACCAGAAGAACATCGCCGGTCTCACCCTGCTGGGCCTCGTCGGCATGCTGGACCCTCCCAGGTCCGAAGCCAAGGAGGCGATCAGGTCCTGCCACGGGGCGGGCATCAGAGTGATGATGATCACAGGGGACCACGCAGCGACCGGAGCGGCGATTGGGAAGGATCTCGGCCTGATGGATGACCGGACACGCGTGGTGACAGGACAGGAGATCGAGAAGATGGGGGACGAGGAGCTCGCGCGGGCCGTCAGGGAGTCGAACATATTCGCCAGGACGACGCCCAGGCACAAGCTCAGGATCACCAATCACCTGGTGGCCGACGGGGAGGTCGTCGCTGTGACCGGCGACGGCGTCAACGACACCCCCGCCCTCAAGGCCGCGAACATCGGGGTTGCGATGGGGCTCAGCGGCACAGACGCAGCGAAGGAGGCGGCGGACATAGTCCTGAAGGACGACAACTTCGCCACCATAGTCGCAGCGGTCGAGGAGGGCCGGGACGTCTACAGCACGGTCCAGAAGCTCATCGCGTGGGCGATACCCACGAACCTAGGAGAGGCGATGATTCTGCTTATAGCGATAACGCTCGGCATAGCGCTGCCCCTGATGCCCCTGCAGATCCTCTGGATCAACCTCGTTACGGCGATCGCGCTGGCCGTCCCGCTCGTCTTCGAGCCGAAGGACAAAGGGCTCTTGGAAGGTCCCCCCAGGCCGCCGACCGAGAGGCTGATCACCAATACTCTCATCAGGAAGTTCGTCATCGTCTCCGGGCTGATGGTCCTGGGCACTTTTGGCATCTTCTACGCGTATCAAGACAGCGGAGAGACCGTCGCGCTGTCCCAGACTGTGGCGCTCAACACGCTAGTCTTCTTTGAGCTGGTCTACCTGTTCAACAGCAGATCGCTCACCGAACCTGCCCTGTCAATGGATCTTAGGGCGAACAAGTGGATACCCATCGGAGTCCTGGCATGCTTCATCTCGCAGCTCCTGATAACCTACTGGGGACCGTTCAACCACGTGTTCCACACAGAGGCCATCGGGCTCCTGGACTGGGCCACCGCCCTGGCCATAGCCAGCTCGGCATTCTTCGCTATAGAGGTGGAGAAGTACATCGTGAGGCGGACTAATAGGGCAGAGCCATCGGAAGACGATCACGCTCATATCTAAAGGAATAGATCTCGGGCTGACACCTTATATGAGACAATACTGGGACAGCCTACAGGACTGGTCTTTTTTCAACCGGCGCTGGCACCTCAAGAGCAACGCGGGGAGGTTTCTTGATACCATGCACGCTATCTTGGTCGCTCTCGCAGCATGAAGGTCAGCTCGCATCCGCCGTTAGGTCAATTACCCTGTCGACCTCTTTTTCCAGTTGGGACGGTAGACCGAGTATACCGACATCCATGAACCCTCTAATGATCATCGAGATCGCGTCCTCTTCCGACATCCGCCTTGTCATGAGATACGATATCTCCTTGTCGGATATCTTGCCGACAGACGCCTCGTGCGAGAGCTCCGCCCCCCCTTTGGATGCTATAAGCTCGGGTATCGAGTGGATGAACGATTTCTCGTCTAAAAGCAAGCCTTTGCATTCCAGATGTCCTCTGGCCGTCGGGTCGTGTGCCTCGATCCTGCCCCTCAAGATCATCTCCGAGCCGTTTCTGGAGATCGCCCTCGAGGTCATATCCGCGGCGGATTCGGGGCCGTTCAGGATTGCTGCGGAACCTATGTCCAGCTTCGTATTCGTATGGCCGTACAGTATGCTGTTGATGCTCGCTTTCGAGCTTTTTCCGTTGCAGTATGCGACCGGGTACATCTGAACGTCCTTGGCGGGCCTGAGCGACAGATAGTTCGAGATGAACACCGCTCCGTCGTCGAGCACCGCCGCGCTCCTCGGCCTCACGAAGGTGTCCTCGGACCAGCTGTGGACCATCGTGAAGTTCAGGTAGGAGTCTTTCTTGAGGAAGTACTCGGTTATCCCGAGATGGGAGGCCTTTTTCGCCCGCGAGTGCTGTACGCAAGTACTGATGATGTTGACATTCGCCCCCTCATCGACGATGATGATGTTGTATATCTTCTGCTCTATCTCCTTCTGCGCCATCATGAGGCATGCCTGCAGCGGGAATGTTATGTCGGCATTCTCCTTCACGTGGATGAAGTAGCCTCCGCTGAAATCCTCGGCGACTTTCCGGGTGTATTCATCCTTGTCCCGGTCGACGATCTTCCACCGGTAGTCGTCCACCCAAGGATATTTCTTGATCGCATCCTTGACGTCCATGAACTCGATCTGGTTCCTGAACTTCTCGTTGATCTTCGTGTATATCGTCTCCCTGTCCACATGCATCAGGGTCCCGGCGCGCTTGCTATCGTCCTTTTCGATGCCCGCCCTCACGGCCTCCTCTAGTATCTGGTGCGGTATCTCAGTCAGATCGGACGGCTTCAATGATCGTTCCATGGCCTGGTCACCTTCCTGTTGCACTGGATGCAACACTGGTATCCGCACTGCCTTAGCTCCTTCGCGATTCGGTTCGGGTCCGCGAAGCACTGCAGGGAGCTGTCGAATAGGACGCAGGCATACTTCGGGTCCATGTATTCGAGGATGCCGCCCTGATGTGTCACTATCAGTGCGGTCGCCTCATTGTCGTCGATGTACTTCTGAAGCTGCTCTCCCATCAGTTTCAACGTATCGACGTCCACGCCTGAATCGGGTTCGTCCAAAAGCAGAAGCTCGGATCTCAAGAAGAACATCTGGAGCATCTCCGCCCGCTTCCTCTCGCCGCCAGAGAAGCCGACATTGATGTCCCTGTTCAGAAACTCAGCGAGCTTGAAACTCTCGATCATCTGCATCTCGCTCTCGGAGAAATCGTCTTCCGGGTCTTTGTCCAGGCATCTCTTGAGTATCGCCTCGAGCTTCACGCCCGTTATCTCCGGAGGGTACTGGAATGCGACCGAGATACCCAGGTTTGCCCGCTCGTCGATCTCGAGGTCAGTGATGTCCTTGTCATCGAAGAAGATCTTGCCCTCGACCTCGTACCCCGGCAACCCGGCGATGGCGCTGATGATCGTCGTCTTACCCGAGCCGTTGGGACCGAAAAGCACGTAGATCTGGCTGCGCTTGAGTCTGAAATCGATGTCCTTGAGTATCCATCTGTTGCCGATTCTGACCCCGAAATTCTCCGCCCTGAGGATGTACAATAGCTGAACCTCCGGTGTGCGTTCGGGGATTCATATCTGCATTTTATAACTATTGCTGTCGCGGTATATATGTGGTCGATGAGTTATTATTCGCCAAACCGACCTGCCAGGTCGCATTAAAAAACGCATTTTTCGGCCTCGCTCGGGCGACCGTAACAGGCGATAAATATCTTTCCCGGGGATTCGGCATGTATGAAGGTGGCAAAACTCCTGAAATCGATCAGGCCGAGGACGGAGATCCAGGTGTCCATCATGGCTCTGACCTTTCTGATCGCGCTCGGAACGGTGGTATATAGATGGTTAGAAGGATGGAGCTGGGTAACCTGCTTCTACTTCTCGGTATCCACGCTGACGACGGTCGGGTACGGAGACTTCTATCCGACGACCGAGCTGTCCAGACTCTTCACCGCGTTCTATGTGCTGGCCGGTGTGACTGTCGCTTTGACAACGATCGGGCTTGTCGGTGCTGATTATCTCAAGAGACGCGATGAGAGGCTCAGCCGGATAATTTCGAAAAGCCGATAGACACTCGAATACTGCAGATTCGTCGATCCGCACGTAAAGAACAGCTCAGAGTCTGAACTTCTTGCCCGGGTTCATGATGTTGTCCGGGTCAAGGCACTTCTTAATGTTCCTCATTATCTCGAGGGCTACCTCGGAAAATTCGATATCCATGTTGTCCATTTGAGCGAGTCCTACCCCCTGACATCCAGCTATGGAGCCGCCAAGCCCCGAAGAGAGTTCGGCGATTTCGCGCACCGCCTTCCTGTAGTTCTCATACCCATCCTCGCCGCTCGGTATTATGAATCTCCCGTAGGTCATGCAATATCGCCCCACATCCAGGCTGTACTTGTCCAGCCCGAGTGGGTCAAGGCCGTACCGGGGCATGATATCGTTATAGAGCTTGTCGTAGAACTCCCTGGTGTGCTGCTGCGGTATGACCGGCGTCACGCTGTCCTGGTACGAGGTAAGTGCCCTGGCTCCGCACCATATCATCTCGTAGTAATTCATCATCTTGTGGGCGTACTCGTCCTCCGCGATGAGCCCTCCGGTCTCGTGGACTATCCCGCGGACGAACTCCAGCTGCGCCTCAACCTCCTTTGCCAGGCCGTCGAACATGACGAAGAATATGCCGATCTTTCCCTCTGGCGCACCCCAGTTCGCTGTCTCCGGATCCTCGTACACCTCTGCCCCCACGAAGTTGATTCCGGAGGCTTTCAGTTTCTTGCCCGCCTCATTCGCGCCCCAGAAGTCGTCATAGAATGCGAGTATGGCGTCCCTCGTCTCCGGCATCGGCTCGACCCGAAGCGTTGCCTCGGTGATGATGCCGAGGGTCCCCTCCGCACCCAGGAACAGTTGCGACAACCTGTACCCTGTCGAGGTGTAGAGTACCTTCTTGCCCGTCCTGAGTATCCTGCCGTCCGCGAGCACCACCTCGAGGGACATAATTCGGTCGCCGATCGTCCCGTACTTGTTGTGCCTCCTGCTGAAGCCCGTCGTAGAAATCGAGCCGCCGATCGTCGCGATCTTCAGAGACCCCTGCTCCTGGTTAAGAGCCAGACCGTGCTTGTTCAGCTCCTCCTCCAGGGTCTTCAGCGTTATCCCGGACTGCACGGTCACGCTGAGGTTGGGCTTGTCGATCTCGATGACGCGATTCATCTTCACGGTGTCCACGATGATGCCGCCCAGAACGGGTACCAACATTCCTGTCCTGTTCGAGCCTCCTCCCTTGGGCAGCAGGGGGACCTTGTGTCTGGCGGCTATCTCTACCACCCGCTGGACATCCTCGGTGCTCTCCGGCAAAACTACGAGATCTGGCAGATACTTGTACTCCTCTCCGAAGCGCAGCGTGTATGTGTCCTTTGTATAAGGGATAAGGTCGGCTTTTTCGTGCAGCACCTTCTCCTCCCCTATGACGGAGGCGACCTGCCTAACAACTTCCGATCTGAGAGAATCATCCATTGATATCGCGGCAACTGAATTTCCCCCGGCTATTAAATAATGACCGAAGAGATGCTCCCGACCTTTTCCGGGAAAGTGATATCAGACAATAGTGGGATTACATCGCAGGTCACGTTAATGGACGATGACGAGCCATCGGCAGAGGAGGATGCCCAGAGAAAGCTCAAGGGACTCGAATCCACGATTGGATCGCTCAGAGACACCCAGTCCGAGCTGGTGAAATATGTCGATCTGCTAAGGAACCTCTCCTCGAGATACATCAAACTCATGAGTCTATATTCCCAGCACGGCCGGATCTCCGTGGATTTGGCTATCCCCGAGATCAAGGATCCCATATCAAAAGATATCCTCCTGTCTCTTATACACATCTCCGAGCCCACGAGA
>OMKS01001299.1_pt1 | contig 22440 bp, 17 predicted proteins | sample 1674721 | NCBI WGS metagenome assembly OMKS01 (sample SAMN06264996, study PRJEB25208) | sediment metagenome | isolation source: hot spring sediment | place: USA: California | collected 2014-09-02
CTGCTCAAAGAGGTGGCCGACTACCTGTCCCGCGAGCACAGCTACGGCAACAAGGTCACCGGCAAGGCGCTGGAAAACCACTTCGGCGGCCTGGGCTACGGCTGGGAGCGTGAGATGATCTGGCTGGCGCTGGCGACCCTGTTGCGCGGCGGCGGCATCGAAGTGACGTATCAGGGACGGCGCTATCGCAACCACCTCGATCCGCAGGTGCGCGCCGTGTTCACCGGCACCAACGCCTTCCGCGCGGCGTCGTTCGCCCCGCGCGTGAGCATCAACCTGCCCACCCTGGTCGCAGCAGCGCGGCGCTATGAGGCGCTCACCGGCGATGAAGTGGACGTCGAAGAGGCCACGCTGGCGCAGGCCTTCCAACGCTATGCCCGCGCCGAATTGGAGGCCCTGCTGCCGGTCGAGGCCACGGTCAACGCGCACCACATCCCGGTGCAGCCCACACTGGATGAGTACCACGCCACGCTCAACACCATCCTGAACAGCGCGTCCGACGATTGCGTGAACATCCTGGCCGGAGAAGGCGCGACGTTCCAGGAACTGCGGGATCGCGTCAGCGCCATCCGCAAAGCCGCCGGCGAGGCCGGCCTGGCCACCCTGCGCCGGATGCGCACCGCTGTCATACAGGTCGCACCCCTGCTGCGCGATACAGGCATTGTGGATCTTTCTGACGGTGTGGACCTGGACGCTGCTGTCCAGGCGCTACAAATGGCGTTGGACTCGGCAACGTACCATCCACTGACCGTGGCGCTGGAAACTTCCCTGCTCGCGCTGGAAAACACCTACGCCACGCTGTATCTGCAACGGCACGCGCAGCGGCACGAGGCATTCACGCAAGCTGTCGAAGCTGTGAAAGCGCAACCGAACTGGCTCCTGGCGCCTGAAGACGCCCACCCCGGCCTGCTCAGACCGCTCACCGGTCGCGCCTGCGGCCCCCTCACGGCGCTACCCAAAGGCGCGTTGACCTGTCCACACTGCCACGCCAGCCTCGCGGAGATGGCCTCCGACTTGGCGGCAGTCTCCACGCTGCGCTCCAACGTGCTGCTGCAAGTGCAGCGTTTGACCACGCCTGAGGCCACCATCGAGCGGGTGCGCGTCGCTGCGTTTGCCGGCGTCGGGCGCACCCTGGCAACGCCGGAGGACGTGGACACACTGATCGAGCAGTTGCGCACCCATTTGCGCAAACTGGTAGATCAAGGCGTCAAGGTCGTATTGGAGTAGAACGATGACATTAGACATATTCGGACTCAGTCCCCGACAGACCTTTGAAGACAACATGCGCCCGGCGGAGCTGCTGCTGCGCGTCTAGCGCCTGTTGGACTCCAACGACCATATCCTGACAGAAGGTGATATGGTGCTTGCCCTGCGGGACGTCGTCAAGGCCACAGCAGAAGAAGAGGTCATGCTGATTTATAATGAACTCTTCCTCGGCCTGGTGCGCGAGCGCGCCCAAATGCCTCGTTCAACATTGCGCAGTGGGACGCTTTGCCATCTTCTCCGGCAGGCCGTGGTCGCCTCCTGTACCGCGCTGGATACCTACTTACCGGCGTTGCTGCGCGCCAATCTGCCCGTGATGATCCAGGCGCGCGGGCGTGATTTTATCCCGGCAGGGGACCAAGCCGTCCAGGAATACTTTGCGGACCTGCAATTCAGCCTGGACGAAACCCTGCGCCTCTTGAACGACCCTGGCGCCCCGGACTATATCGCCAACAAGGTGATCAGCCTTTCGAACTTCAAATATCTGAGTTCGCGTAAAGGCGTTCATGTCGTTGGCTCCTTGCTTGGCATTGTCAAACCCTGGGACGAGATCGCAGCACACCTACAGCGCGATAAGAAAGAGCTGATGAACGTCCTCGACAACACTGTGAAACGCCGCAACGACATCGTCCATCGCGCCGACCGCCCGCAAGACGCGCCCGGCGGCGAGGCGCAACTGATTGCCTACGCCTGGGCGCAACAAGCCGTGGACACGGTCAAGCACGTATGCCTGGCCTTGGATGAACTGGTCGCAGCGCGCGTTGCTCTCATGCAAACGATGATTGGGGAGTAAATGGATCAATCTTTGCGCCTCCTGCTCTACAATACCGTCGTCCAGTGCCGCCGGCTCTTGGAAGAGAACCTGGCGTTGCAGTTGGAGGGGGTATATGGCGTGTCGATGGATGGTGCGGCGGAGCCGTTGGGACGCCTGCACTTGGATGCGGTGGGGCGCGCCGACCGGCAGGCCATCGAAGCGACGTTGGCGCATTGGGCCGGCGGCAAGGACAGCGATAGACGGCGGAGCGCTGTCGAACGCTACATCCGCGAGAGCGCCTTCACCTTCCTCAACCGGCTGGCCGCACTCAAGTTGATGGAACATCCGAGCCGGGCCATCATCCAACCCTCGGTGGGACAGGGCGAGCAATCCAAGGGCTTTCAGCAATTCACCATGCTCTCGCCGGAGGCGCTGCGCGCCGGGCCGGATGTTCCGCCGGGCGGCGGGTATCGTCTCTACCTGGAATTGCTGTTCGACGACCTGAGCCAGGTCTTGGGCACGTTGTTCGATTCCTCCTTGCCCACGGCGATCCTGTATCCCACCCACCCGTGCCTCAACGCCGTGCTGGCTTTGCTTAACGCCTCGGCGCTGGCCGACGTGTGGGGCGAAGATGAGACGATTGGCTGGATTTACCAATATTTCACCCCCACCGAACTGCGCGACGAAGCCCGCAAAGCCTCCAGCGCGCCGCGTTCCAGCTACGAGATGGCCTTCCGCAACCAGTTCTACACCCCGCGTTACGTCGTCGCCTTCCTGGCAGACAATTCCCTGGGCCGCCTCTGGTGGCAGATGCGCAGCGGCGATACGCGGCTGGCGGAGCAGTGTGAATACTTGATTCAAGATTTACGATTTACGATTGACGATTTACGAACGAGCAACCAGTCCGAAATCGTCAATCGAAAATCAAAAATCGAAAATCCACTGATTGATGATTTACGATTTACGAACGAGGAGCCGGAAATCGGAAATCTTAAATCAAAAATCGTAAATCCAGCGAAGCGTGATCCCCGCGAGCTGCGCATCATTGATTTGGCCTGTGGCAGCGGGCATTTCTTGCTCTACAGCTTTGGGCTGTTGCAGACGATCTACGAGGAAGCCTACGACGATGCCGACCTCGGTCCGGCGTTGCAGCGCGACTATCCCGACCGCGATACTTACCGGCGCGCCATCCCCGGCCTCATCCTGGAACACAACCTCTACGGTATCGACATCGACCTCCGCGCCGCGCAAATCGCCGGACTGGCGCTGTGGCTGCGCGCCCAGCGCGCCTTCGGCGAACTGGGCTTGAAGGTGCGCGCCCGTCCGCAGATTCACCGCGACTGCATCCACATTGTCTGCGCCGCGCCGATGCCCGGTGAATACGACCTGCTCGGCGAGTTCTGCCGCACCTTGCAGCCGGCCGTGTTGGGCAACTTGCTGCTCGATATTTGGGAGCGGATGAAGCTGGCAGGCGAAGTCGGCAGCCTGCTCAAAGTGGAGCAAGAGATCGAGACGGCCATCCGCAAAGCGCGGGAGCAGTTAGCCGCGCTGCCGCCGGGGATTCAACTCACACTCTTCGGACCTGAGCGCCCACAGCAAATAACGATGCCGATACGCCGCGCCGAATTGGAGGACGACGCTTTCTGGGCGGAAGCCGCCGACCGGGTGGTAGAGGCGCTGCGCGATTACGCCGCGCGCGCCAAAGCACGGCAGGCCGCCGGGCCGCACGCCGTTACGCAACGGCTTTTTGCCATGGACGCCGAACAGGGCATGGCCTTCGTCGACCTGATGCGGCAGCGGTACGACGTCGTGCTCATCAATCCGCCCTTCGGCGCGGCCAGCGTGGACGGCAAAGACTACATCGCCCGCGCCTACCCCCGCACCAAGAACGACCTCTACGCAGCCTTCGTCGAGCGGGCGCTGGAATTGCTCCATCCTGGGGGTACCCTCGGCGCGATCACCAGCCGCACCGGCTTCTTCCTCACCAGCTTCCAGAAGTGGCGCGAGGAAATCCTGCTGCAAGAAGCCCGCCTGGTGACGATGGCGGACCTGGGCTACGGCGTGCTCGACACGGCGATGGTCGAGACGGCGGCGTATGTGGTGGAGAAAATAGGATAGGAAGCATAAGATGTGGACTTCTCATAATGACAGTAAATCATCGACACGAAAAAATGGGCATTGACAAATAGTACTATCCGTGGTACTATACAAGGAGCAATGGTTATGAGCAGGAAGCAAAAACTCTACGAAAAACTTAAAAATAACCCAGAGAGCGGTAGCTTTGAAGATGTTGATAACCTTCTGATCTGGTGTGGATTTGAACGTAGACGCACTAGCGGCTCACATTACACGTACAAACGCAAAGGATACCCGAATCTAGTGACGGTCCCTCGCCACAAACCCCTTAAGGTTATCTATGTCAAACAAGCAATTGCGTTTTTTGAAGAGTTTTTTGATTTTGAAGAGGAATAAACTTGCCTGTACTCTTTATGCAGGAGAATAACAAAATGGATAAGACACTCGAATATTACATGGCACTCCCTTATACTATTCAGTTGACGCCAGACACGGAGGGGGGATGGTTTGTCGCTGTCAGGGAACTGCCTGGTTGTATGAGTCAAGGAGACACACCTGAAGAGGCCATCGAGATGATCCGTGACGCGATGGAAGGGTGGCTTTCTGTCGCACTGGAAGATAAAATGTCCATCCCTGAACCGCGCAACCTGGACGAATACAGCGGCAAGTTCGTTGTGCGTGTGCCGCGTTCTCTGCACCGGGATTTAGTCCTTAATGCAGAGCAAGAGGATGTAAGTTTGAATCAGTATGTCAACGTGGCGTTGGCACGCGCTGTTGGGCAGAGAGGGAGCGAATCGCCGGCGTCCACCGAGCGACTTGGATGGCCAGGACTGAGTGCGGCTATGCGGCGCGCCCTGGTAGCGGCCGGCTATGCCGAAGGTGCCGGTGCATTGGATGAACAGTTGTTCGCGCAGCATGTAGAAAACACTTTGAGCCAGGCGCGCGCGGCGCTGGAAGGTGGATCCCAGCAGGATGCCTGTCCTTACTTAGAGCACTTGCATCACTTGCTATGTATTGTGGCAGATAGAAGCCCGGTGATACAAGTTTTGGATCAAGCCGTGGAGCTGCTCTATCAACAAATGGCGAAAAAGTCGGAAGCTGTCATCACGGAACGCGAACTCAGTCGCCGCATTGGCAAGCAAGTTCAACAGACCATGTCGACGATGTTACAGAGCGTGACCCGTGAATCTCACGTCGAATACGCGCGCGCGTCGTTCGAGTTTCCCCAAGGCAGCGGTTCTTCAATCTCATCCTGGAAGAGGCAAGAATGAATCAACAAGGCTTAAATCAACCTTCGGCCCGGGTGTTAAAACTGATAGATGTTGCATTGGATTTACAGCAAGTACAGGAATTTGAACAAGCTATAAACACTCTTATGAAAGCTGTTGAATCGGCCCCTGACTATGCGCCGATTCATTTGTTGCTGGGGTTGAATTATCAGCACCTCCAGCGATTTGTAGATGCCGAAACCAGCTTACGGCAGGCCCTGATGCTCGATCCCCACTATGGAGAGGCATTGCAAGCGTTAGGGCTGATGTTGGCCGCGCGTGGGGATTGGGCAGAAGCCATCACGCTGCTTAAGGCCCATTGGTTGCAGGATCCCGGCAACTTGGAAACCCTCGACGGGTTGAGCGCCGCGCTACTCAAAACCGAGCGTCCTGACGAGGCCATGCGCACGCTCAAGTTAGCGTGGGAAAAAACCCATGAACAAGATCCGGGCGTTCTGTATGGACGTTTCCTGATCCAGTTGGGGCAGCTACACGAGGCGGAAGAGGCGCTACGCGAGGTCGCAGAAACTTGCTTGTGTTCGCGAACGTTATCGGAACTGTCTTTGGCTTTACTTTTATTAAACCGTAATGAGGAAGCCGCGGAGGTCTTGGAACGCGCCATCCAGTTGGATCCGAATTTCGACCGGGCATGGCGAGGACTGGCCGGATGTTATGACCGTTTGGGAGATCATCAGCACGCGTTGGAGGCCGCCGAACAAGCTCTGTGCTTGAACCCAAAACACTATCGCAACCGAATGGCTCAGGCCAACGCTCTGCTAGGCTTGCGCAGATTCGAGGAAGTCGTGACTGCAGCGCGTGCAGGAATCGCTTTGATTGATCCCGACGACGAAGAGGCGCGCCCTGTTTTACAGCAGTTGTTACAACAACTATGTCAGGCTCTTTTGGCATTAGGCAAGATTGAGGAAGCGTTACAACAACTGGATGCTGCACGGCAGTCGTTCCCAGTGGAAGAAGCTTTTCCGTATATAGAAGTGGCGGTTTTAGCGGACCTCGATCGTTATGACGAAGCGTTGCAGATACTCAATGCTGCATTTGACGCGGGTATTCCTAAAGATCATAGCCTTGCTCCTTTACGCTATCGCGTGCTGCATTGTCTTGATCAACCCAACGAAGCATGGCAAGCCATCCGCTCGCAGTTGGACGACGACAGAGAGTTCCGCGTGAATCTGCTGGCGAATATTGGCTTTGAAGTTTATGCGCAGGGCAAAGTAGATTGTGCGCGTGCGATTTTTGAACAGCTCAGTCAATTTGCCCCGGATATTACACGTCTGTTGTCAAATCTGGCATTTATCCTTATCGGGGATGCCGATTTGACGCGTGCGGAAACGTACTTGCAGCAGGTTTTGGATGCACAAGGTGAGTCACGGTTCGATGCCATCGCACTTTCCAATTTGGGATATTTGCAGTTGTTACAAGGCAATATCGATCAAGCCCAACAAATCTTTGAGCGCGCACTCCAGACCGTTGAAAATTCGGACGATTCAGCGATTCTGCGTGTTGCTTATTATAGAGCTGGGCAAATCATGCCTGAGTATTTCTCTTACCCATTACAATCAGCGCCTATAACCTTATCCATCCAGGCCAATCTCTCAACAGCACGGTTGGCGCAAGGAGATGCAACCGGCGCAGAGTCGCTTGCTCGTAGCATCGTGGAGGCGGCTCCACACTTGGGCCTGGGATTCAAGGTCCTGGGATGGGCTTTGATCGCCCAGGCCCGTGCAGAAGAAGCCAAGTTGACCTGGCAGCAGGCTCTGGCGCAGATTGAGGATGACGAAAGCCGCGCGGCCATTCAACACTGGCTAAACACGGAACTGGGGTAATTGACAGGATTTGACCGCGCTCACGAGATCGTTCTATCGTGGGCGCGATATTTTATGATACGCTGGTGTAATAAGACATGAAACAAGAAACTAGCCCCACCCCCATCTTCCGCCTCCTCGCCGTCCCCATTGACGACAAAGGCGACGCCCTGCGCGCTCTGGTGCAGGAGGTGAATGCGGGCGTGAGTCGTGGGGACGTAAAACGTAAAGACGCGGGCGGCGAGGTCTTTGCCGTTGACCCCGCCGACTTCGGGCAGATTCCCGGCTCACCGTTTGCATATTGGGCGGGAGATTCGATTCGACGGTTGTTCAACACGTTGCCTTCATTGGCGGAACATGGCATCTCGGCGCAACATGGGGCATCTAGCAAATCAGACTTTCGGTTTCTACGATTGGCTTGGGAAGTGCCGCCAGAAACGATAGGCAAAGATCGCCGTTGGGTGAACTTTGCCAAAGGTGGTCAGTATTCACCCTACTATGCCGACGTGCATTTGCTCATCAACTGGGAGAATGACGCAGAAGAAATCAAAGCATACCTGACAGAGCGTTATCCTTACCTCAATGGTCAAACCGGCTGGATTTTGCATCCAGAAAATAGTTACTTCTACCCCGGCTTAACTTGGCCCCGGCGCACAACCAGTGGCCTTAGTGTTCGAGCTATGCCTGCCGGTTGTATTTTTGCCGACAAGGGTCCAGCGGCGTTTGTGGTGAATGACCAGACCGAAACATTACTAACACTGCTGGCGGTTATGAGTTCTGCAATATTTGAAACCCTGGTCAAACTACAACTTGGCGCGGCCACGGCTGCCGCTCGTTCTTACGAAGTCGGTGTTATCCAACGCACGCCCATCCCCGACCTCACGCATCACGCATCCCGCATCCCGCTCGCCGCTCTCGCCCTGGAGGCCCACGATCTCCAACGCGACTGCGACCGGGACGACGAGACCACCCACGCCTTCTGCATCCCCGGCCTCGCCCGTCACCGCGACGTGCCCACCCTGCTCGACGCCGGCCTGCACCTCGACGCCGAAGCCCAGGCCCGCGCCGCTCGCCTCGTCACCATCCAGACCGAAATAGACGAACTCGTCTTCGACCTCTACGGCCTCACGCCCGCCGACCGCGCCCTCGTCCGCCGCGAAATGGGGGGATTGACGATTGATGATTTACGATTGACGAGTGACGAAGAAGAGATCGTAAATCGTCAATCTGAAATCGTAAATGAAGATGACGAAATAGCCCCGCCGGAAGATTTACCCGCCCGCGTCCAAAACCTTCTGATGTGGGCCGTCGGCGTCGCCTTTGGGCGCTGGGACATCCGCAAGGCCCTCGACCCGGCGCTGCTCCCCCCGCTCGGCGGCCCCTTCGACCCGCTACCTCGTCACGCCCCCGGCGCATTGACGATTGACGATGTACGATTTACGACTATTGGACAAGGGGTCTACGATTTACGATTGACGATTGACGAGCCAGAGATCGTAAATCGTCAATCTGAAATCGTAAATCTACCCATCCCTAAAGACGGCATTCTCGTGGATGACGCCGGTCATCCGTCCGACATCGTGGCGCGGGTGCAGACGGTGTTGCGGCTGCTGTGGGGAGAGCGCGCGGACGCCATCGAGGCGGAAGCCTGCGCTATTCTGGGGTTCAAGTCGCTGCGCGACTACTTCCGCGATCCGCGCAAGGGCTTCTTCGCCTTTCACATTCAACGCTACTCCAAGAGCCGCCGCAAGGCCCCGCTCTACTGGCTGCTGCAATCCGAGAAGCGCAGCTACGGCGTCTGGTTCTACTGCCACCGCGTCCGCTTCGACACCTTCTACGCCATCGGGCGCTTCTACGTAGACGCCAAGCGCCTCTACGAAACCGGCCGTCTGGAAGACATGCGCGAGCAGCTCAAGGCGCTGGAAGGTCCGGCACAGCGCGCGCACGAGCGCGTCATCGCCCGCCAGGAAAAACTGGTGGACGAACTCAAAGTCTTCGGCAAAACCCTGGACCGCATCGCCTTGCTCGACCTCGTCCCCGACCTCAACGACGGCGTCCTTCTCAGCATCGCCCCCCTCTGGGAACTCGTCCCCTGGAAAGAACCCGCCCGCGCGTGGGAAAGCCTCGTCGCCGGCGAGTATGAGTGGAGCGTTATGGCAGGTTTGATGAGAAAGAAGGGGTTGGTGAAACATTAACGATTGATGATTGACGATTGACGAGCAGAAATCGTAAATCGTCAATCATCAATCGTAAATCCCTGGAGGGTTTATGGCTATCGTAACCGATACCTTATTGAACTTATTGCGCGCGCAGATCAAAAACCACGGGACCGTCGTATGGTACGATCCCGAAGGCGTGTACGGCGACCTGGCGCAAAGTTTACAGCCGCAGGACATCGGCGCGGCGGCGATCCAGTGCTACGCGCCGGAAACCGGCTTCTTTCGGCTGCGTCACGATCTTGAAGCGTTGTGGGGCGCGTCGGTGGATGCGCCCACACTGCTCATCTACGCGCCGCTGGCCCAGGCGGAAACGCATCACGCGCTGGTCGAATACGAGAGCGCCGGGCTGACGCTGCGCCCAGGCCAACAACCGCAGGAACAGAACACCGCGCTGGCCTTCGTCGCCCGCCGCGCGTTGGAAGCCGTTTTCCCGGCGGCCAAACTCGCGCACCTCCTGGCCGAAGTGGAGGCGGGCAAGCTCACGCTGACCGAGCTGGACCGGCAGGCCGAACACACCCTCGACGAACAGGCCGGCGTCCTTCGCGTTATCTTTGGGACGGGCAACGCCGCCGACATCGCCCTGCGCTTCATCTCCACTCCCGCCCTGGACGCCGACATCGAGGCGCGGGACGCCGTCGCCGTCCTGGCTTCCCTGCTCGCGGACCTGTTGGGCGTCCCCTTGACCGCCGACACCCTGGCCGGCCTGCGCGCGCGGCTGGCGCGGCAGCTCCTCTTCACCGATTTCATCGTTGCTTTGGAAGATGATGTCCCTCCGGCCTTGCGCACCTTCCCCGTGGCCGAGCGATCCGTGGCGCGCGAAGCCGCCGTCGCCCTGGCGCGAGCGTGGCGCAATCGCCGCGACCTGGCCGAAAGCTATGGCGTCTGGGCCGGCAAACTGCAAAGCGAGGTCGGCCTGAGCATAGTGGCCCTGCCGGTCGAAGCCCTGGCGCGCGCGGAAACGTTTGTTTTGGTCGAGACCGCGCTGCAAACCGCCGTCGAGCAAGCGCTTTTGCGGCGGCCTACCGCTGCCCTGCTGTCCCTGGTCGAGGCACGCCGCGACACCGGTTTCTGGCCTCAGCAAGACCCGGCCCTCAAACTGCGCTGGGCTGTCACCGCCGAGGCCGCGCGCGTGCTGCTGGAATGTGGACGTATCACCGGCGCGCTCAAGGGCAAGACCTGGCCCGCCGAAGCCCTGCTGGCCCGTTACGCTTACGGGGAAGAGGACGGCGCCTGGTGCCGGCTCGATATCGCACAGCGCCACCTGGAACGGGACGCTCACCGCTTCGACTTCGACGCCCAGCACGACGACCTGCAGCGCCTCGTCGTCCGCGCGCGCCAGCAATACGCCGCCGTCGCCGATACCCTGGCGAGCACGTTCGTCAAGGCCTACGCCGATAGCAAATTCACGCTGCCCGGCGTGCTGGCGCAATCCGAGATTTACCGGGAGGCCATCGCGCCGTTAGCCCTGAGCGGGCGCGTGGCCTACATCCTCGTGGACGCGCTGCGCTACGAAATGGCGCAGGAACTCAGCGCGATCCTGGCGGCGGAATGGCAGACGACGTTGAGCGCGGCCCTGGCGACGCCCCCCACCATCACCGAAGTGGGCATGGTCGCGCTGCTCCCCGGCGCGGAAGACGGCCTGACGTTGGACGCCATCGGAGGCAAGCTGACGGTATCCTTGCGCGGCGGCCCGCTCAAAACGCGGCAGGAGCGCGTGGAGCACTTCCAGAAAACCGCGCCCGGCCCGGTCGTCGTCGCCAAACTCGAAGACCTGGCGCCCCTGTCCGACAAACACCTGCGGCAGAGCCTGGGGAAAGCGCAGGTAGCGTTGATCACCGCGACAGAAGAAATCGACGGGCTGTGCGAGAACAACCCGGCCCTGGCGCGGCGGATGCTGGATGACGTGTTCAACCAGACGCGGCGCGGCCTCAAGGCGCTGTTCCAGTGTGGCTTTGAGACAGCCATCCTCACGGCGGATCACGGCTACCTGTTCGGCGCGGCCCTCACCTCCGGCGAAGGTATGGACGCGCCCGGCGGCGACACCGTCGCGCTCAAGCGGCGGGTGTGGGTGGGACGCGGTGGCGCGCACGCGGACGGGTACCTGCGCGCGCCCCTCGCCGCATTTGGCATCGGCGGCGACCTGGAACTGGCGACGCCCTGGAATCTGGCAGCCTTCAAAGTGAAGGGCGGCGCGCTGGAATACTTCCACGGCGGCCTCTCCCTGCCGGAAGTCGTCATCCCCGTCTTGACGGTGCGCGCGTCGGGTGTGCACTCGCCCGCCCCTGGCGCGGAGATCACGTGGACGCTCACACCGGGCAGCAAAACCATCAGCACGCGCTTTATCTCCGTCACCGTGGCCGGCCAGACGGAGCAACTGCTCCCCCTGGAGCCGCCGCTCGTGCGGCTGGAAGTCCGCGCCGGCGCCCAAGTCCTCTCGACGCCCGTGGCCGCCACCTACGGCTTCAACGACGTCACCAAAGACGTGCAGCTCGCCCTCCATCCCGACACGCCGAACGCCCTGGCCGCCAACACCATCACCCTGATGATCGTCGCCGAAGACGCCGCCGTCACCCAGGTGAGCCTCACCCTGCTTGACGCCGCCACCGGCATTACATTGAAGCGACTGGACAACGTGCCGTTTGCACTAACATTTTAGATTTTTGATTTATGATTTACGAAAAGCGCCTGACGGACAATCGTAAATCGTCAATCAAAAATCGTAAATCAAAAATCGTAAATCAAAAATCGTAAATCAGGAGGGTTTTATGCCCGAACTAGACCGCAAAGTTACCCAAATCTTCGCCGGGAAGGTCGTGCGCAAAGACCTGGTGCGCCAGGTGAAAGTTGGGGCCAACGTCCCGGTGTACGTGCTGGAATACCTGCTCGGCAAATACTGCGCCACCGATGATCCGGTAGCCGTCGAGGCCGGACTGCGCCTGGTCAACAGCACCCTCGCTGAAAGCATCATCCGCCCCGACGAAGCGATGAAGGCCCAGTCGCGGGTCAAAGAGCGCGGTGAGCAGACCTACATCGACAAGGTGCTAGTGCGCCTGAACGAGACCAAGTATTGGGCCGAACTGGTGAACTTTGGGCATCGCTTTATCCACATCCCCGACACCTTTGTGCGCAAGTACGAGCGGCTGCTGGAAGGCGGCGTCTGGGCGCAGGTCACGATTGAGTTCCGGGCCGAAGAGGAAGTCGGCGGCAAAGTGCGCCCCTTCTTCATCACCGACCTGCGGCCTATCCAGGTGGCGATGTTCGACTTCGAGGATTACTGTACATCGCGCGCCGCGCTGACAACCGATGAATGGCTGGATTTGTTGATCCGCAGCATCGGCTTTGAGCCGGGCCTGTTCAGCCGGCGGGTCAAGCTCTATCTGCTGATGCGGCTGGTCCCGATGGTGCAGCGCAACTTCAACCTTGTCGAGCTAGGTCCGCGCGGCACCGGCAAATCCTTCGTCTACCGCGACCTCTCACCCTACGCCATCCTGATCTCCGGCGGCAAAACGACCGTGGCGAACCTGTTTTACAACATGAGCAGCCGCAAAGTGGGCCTGGTGGGCACGTGGGACGTCGTGGCCTTCGACGAAGTGGCCGGGATTCAGTTCTCCGATAGCACGGCGCTGCAAATCCTCAAGGACTACATGGAAAGCGGCAGCTTCAGCCGGGGGCGCGAGGAAATCGTCGCCGAAGCCGCGATGGTCTTTGTGGGCAATATCAACCAGCCGGTGGAGACGTTGGTCCGCACCAGCACCCTGTTCCAGCCTTTGCCGGAGGCGCTTCAGGATATGGCCTTCATCGACCGGCTGCACTTTTACCTCCCAGGTTGGGAAATGCCCAAGATGCGCAACGAATTCTTTAGCGATCACTACGGCTTCGTGATCGATTACCTGGCCGAGGCGCTGCGCGAACTCCGCCGTCGCAACTACACCGATGCCTTCGACCGCTACTTCAGCCTGGGCAGTCACCTCAACACCCGCGACGCGCGCGCCGCGCGCCGCACCGTCTCCGGCCTGGTCAAGCTGCTGCATCCCGCCGGCGATCCCACCAAAGAAGAACTCCGCGAATACCTGGAACTGGCGCTCGAAGGGCGACGGCGCGTCAAAGAACAGCTCAAAAAGATGGGATCGTTTGAGTACTACCAGACCTCGTTCTCCTACGTGGACACCGAGACGATGCAGGAACACTACGTCGGCGTGCCGGAGGAAGGCGGTCACCGGCTCATCAGCCAGGATCCGATGCCGCCGGGCAGCGTCTACACGGCAGCGCTCGCCGAAGAAGATACCGTCGTGTTGCACCGCATCGAAATCAGCAAGATGAGCGGCAGCGGCAAGCTGCGCATCACCGGCAGCCCTGACCGCCCGATGAAGGAGTCCATCGTCACCGCCTTCGACTACATCAAAGCCAACAAAATGCGCCTGGGCATCGAGCGAGACGTGGACAGCTACGACTTCCACGTCCAGATCGTAGACCTGATGCAGAGCAAAGGCGGCTCGCAGGCTGGCGTCGCGTTCTTCGTGGCGCTGTACGCGTTATTGCACGACAAACCCGTGCAGGCCGGCCTGGTCGTACTCGGTGAAATGACCATCCAGGGCAACATCCTTCCCCTGCGCTCCCTGGTCGAACCGCTGCAGGTGATTATGGACAACGGCGCGAAGCGCGTCCTCATCCCGGTGAGCAACCGGCGGCAGTATCTGGAAGTTCCACCGGACGTGTTGGAGCGCGTTGATCCGATCTTCTATTCTGAGCCGTTGGCGGCGGCGTTGAAGGCGTTGGGGATGGCATAAGGTAACTCTTTCCACTCGCTGGAGAGGTTGTATAAGCCGCACGCGAATGCCGCGCACGCGCACACGAATCGCGTTCTATGGAATCGGACCATCTATAATAAGTCAGGAATTTTTACTAACGTTTCCAACAATCATTTGACCAGGTTGCCGGTAAGATGAGCGCAACGCAATCAAACGGGCAATTTAACATAATAACGACAACGGTCAAGTAGCAGAAGCCTCAAATTAAGGGTTGACAGTTCTGTAGTCAGAACTATAATATCGGTATAGGACCAGACCAGACCATACCTGTAGATTATCGAGCTTGGACGGTGGAAGCATTAGCTCCCGCTGCCAGGGTAAGTGAAGCTTACATTCGAAGACTGTGCAGAAATGGCGTCATCAAAGCGCACAAGTTTGGGCGAGCCTGGTTTATTCCTTACGCGGAAGGACAACGCTGGTTATCGGAACGCGAGTCGCTACACGAAGCGCAGTCTGAAAACAGCACAGAACCTTGCTAATCGAATCTTGATTTGAGGGCACGCCTGGTGGGTGCTGGTAACACCCACCAGACGCTAACCCGACCGTTGTATCGGCAACGGTGGGCTACCCTGATTATACCATAGACGCGACAATGCATTGCGCCGAATTAGCGGCGTATGCATTTCCTTGAAGAGACAGTCTCCAGGATAAGTGCGTTACATGGGATAAAACGGCCTACCTATGCCAGACAACGGCGTGGTAGGCCGTTTTTGTTTGCCTGTGACCTGGACCTGGTACTACAGACTTCAAGGAGGCTGAATATGCATAGTGGAATCGATATTGGCTTCGGCAACTCGCGTTGCAGCCGAGACAAAAGCCGCAAAACTCGAATAGTAATACTTTTTCATACTGACAAGGGACCCGAGTATGAAAAAATATGTAACAACACGGGCTTAGCACAACACCCTCATATCTCACACACTACGAAGGAGCACACCTATGGCTAAACGAGCGGTATTGTACGCGCGCGTGAGTAGCGATGAAGCGGCAGAGCATGGGTACAGTCTGACGACACAGATAAGGGAATGTCAGAAGTACGCCGATGAGCATGGATACCAAGTCGTCGCTGAAATACGAGATGATTGTAGCGGAGCGATACCGGTGGCTGAACGCCCAGGTGGTATGCAAATCTATGAGCTGCTTGAGCAGAGACAGGTAGATGTCGTAGTGCTCTACACGATAGACCGCACTACCCGCGATGAAAGAGATTATCCGATAGAGTACCTCATATTCCTCCGCGATGTTCAGGATGCAGGTGCAGAACTGCATTATGTCGATACTGGAAAGAGCGAAGGTAACATCGTGGATTTGTTTAGAGCCTGGCAGGCCGGGGAAGAACGACGGAAAATCAGGGAGCGTACCATGCGTGGCCGACGCGAGAAAATCCGTCAGGGTAAATTCCCTGGAAATGATCCGCGATGTTTCGGCTACGACATTGTTGGGCAAGGGCGAGACGCAAAACTTGTTATCAACGAGAAAGAAGCTGAGATTGTACGGATGATTTTCCAACTGTATACCGAGGGCAATAGCGGTGTACTCTTGGGAGCACAAGAAATCGCGGATAAGCTCACAGCGATGAATGTATTGTCCTATGGAGACAAAGTCGAGAGTGTTGGCAAGAAGCGGGGAACTGGCGTGTGGACACCAGGACAGGTATACCCCATCCTCAAAAGAGAAACGTATACCGGGGTATGATGGGCTTATCAGTGGAAAATGGTAAAGGACCCACTAACACGGCGCAAACGCAGAGTTAAACGACCACGCAATGAATGGGTAGCTGTTCCCGTTCCGGCTATTATCAGCGAAGTTACCTGGAAGGTTGCACAATTGCGTTTGGCGGAGGGACGACAGATGTCGAAACGTAACAATTCAAGCCATCAGTATCTTATGGCCCGGCGTATGACATGCGCGCATTGCGGGTATCATATTCAAGGAAAACCCTGTTGGTCGAAAGGCAAGGTCTATCTCTACTATCACTGCAATGGCAAATCTCGCGGCATCACAGATGGCACATGTAACCTGCCGGGATTTCCCGTCAAGGCATTTGCTTGAGCCGATGTATACGCCCCCCAACTTTCAAGGCGCAGTACGTGCTGAGACTTTTGTAGTCTCTGTCAGTCGCAGCTCAAACAGACACGCTTCTCCCTCCCGCAGCAGCGACGCCTTCAACGTCACCGCAACCGGTGTCCCCAGCGCCGCCACGAAGTTCGCCTTCAGGTTGTGCACCGCGCACTCGCACAGCACGGGCGACGTCACCCAACCGGCCTGCACAAGATCACAGGCGCAGGCATCGTAACGCACTTCCACCGTATCGGCGGCAACCAAAGTATAGATAGACGCGGGGAAACGGGTCGCCAGTTCCGCGAGGAAGCGCACCGTGTCGCCACCGGCCCGTTCCCAGGCCTCTCGAAACACCTGCGCGGTGTACGAGCGCGCGCACGCCTGCCCGCACGCGCGCAAGAGCGTCGTCCGCGAAGGCGCATCCAGGTCTTCCACCCCCCTCATAAACCCATCGAACCAGTAAGACAAGAACCCCACATCCAGCATCGTTTGTTCCTTTTTGGGACGCAGATGAACGCTGATTCTCGCAGAGATGCACAAAAAATCGGTCAAAATCTGCGGCTAAAATCAGCTCAAAAGCCATTGTCCGCGATGACCTGGCGGTACCAGAGGGCGCTGTCTTTGAGGATGCGCTGCTGGGTCTGATAGTCCACCCAGATAAGGCCGAAACGCTGTGTGTAACCCGCCGCCCACTCAAAGTTGTCCATCAGCGACCAAACGAAGTACCCCGCCAGCGGCACGCCATCCTGGAGCGCGCGATGCGCCGCCGTGAAGTAGCGCCGCAGGTAATCCACCCGGCGGGCGTCGTGGACTTGGCCGTCCGGGCCAGGTGCATCGGCGTAACTGGCGCCGTTTTCGGTGATGTAGAGCTTGCGCGGAGCGTACTCGCGCCAGATGCGCGTCAACAGCGTGTACAAGCCGTTGGGACAGATTTCCCATCCGATATCGGTCTTGTCGCCCGCAACAACCGTCACCGGCAGGTTATCCGGAGCCTCGTCGTCGCGCACGACACTCCGCGAGTAATGATTGATCCCCAAGAAATCCAACGGGGCCGCTATCGCCGCCAGATCGCCGTCTTTCACGAAGTCGTCCGCGCCTTCGGGCCAGTACCCCAGGCGACGGTAATACGCCTCGAACGCTGCCGGATAGCCACGCCCGAAGACCAGGTCCAGGTAACGGCGATTGGCGACACAATCCCGCCATTGGCTCAAACGCGCGTCGGCGTTGCTGCCCGACGCCGGTTCCTGCGGCCAAAAGTCCAGTGCGATGCCCACCTCCGCTCCCGGAGCGGTACTGCGCAACACCGACGTAGCCCAGCCGTGCGCCAGCATCAGATGATGCGCGACTATCGGACCACTCGCCGGATCGTTCAGGCCAGGCGCGTGCCATGGCGTCTCATGGCCTGCCCCCACGACCGCCTGCGGCTCGTTGAGCGTCATCCAATGTTGCACCCGGTCGCCCAAGGCACGCGCAGCGACATCCGTGTAGTTGGCGAAAGCCTCGACGGTCGCCCGGTTACGCCAGCCACCCGCATCCTGGAGCGCCTGCGGCAGATCCCAGTGAAAGAGCGTGACGAACGGTTGGATGCCGGCTTCGAGCAACGCGTCCACCAGCCGGCTGTAGAAATCCACGCCTTTCTGATTCACCTCGCCCTGTCCAGCGGGCAGCAAGCGCGGCCAACTGATCGAAAAACGGTAGGCGTGCAAGCCCAAATCGCGCATCAAAGCCACGTCCTCCCGCCAGCGATGATAGTGATCACACGCCACGTCCCCGGTGTGCCCGTGCAACACCCGTCCCGGCGTGTGCGCAAAGCGATCCCACACCGACTCGCCGCGGCCATCTTCGTCCCACGCGCCCTCGATCTGATACGCCGCTGTCGCCGCGCCCCAGACGAAATCCTGTGGAAAAACAATTCGATCTTCGGTCATAGTAAGCCTCCCGTAAAGATAGAAGTATGGAGTATGGAGTATGGAGTATGGAGCAAATGCCCCTTACTTCTCACTCCGTACTCCTTACTTCCAGAAAATTGTCATCCCCGCACCGAAACGCTCGGTAGGGCGGCGAGTGAAGCCGTATTGCTCGTAGAACCGCTCCTTGCCGCACGCCGCCATCAAGCCAATATAGCCCACATTTTACCTGGGAAGGACAACCGCGCCAACGAAAAGATGGTCTGTTTGCATTAGCCACAGATTGTGCCAAAATGTTGGTTAGCTTTCGACCTTAGACTTTTGACTTTCGACTTATAAGGAGGATTCCGATGATAAAATCACGTTGGTTACTGACCGTTTTGCTCGTTATCTGCACCTTGTTGGCCGCAGGATGTGGCGGCGGAAAAGGCCCAACAGCAGAAAACCCCTTCCGCGTCGCTTTCGTCTACGTCGGGCCGGTGGGCGACCTGGGCTGGAGCTACGCCCACGACCAGGGCCGCCAGGCGATGGAGGCGGCCTTCGACAATGTCGAAACGAGCTATATCGAGCTGGTATCGGAAGGGCCGGACGCCGAGCGCGTGCTGCGCGACTACGTCGAACAGGGCTACGATATGATCTTCGCCACCTCGTTCGGCTATATGGACTCCGTCCTCGAAGTCGCCGAGGCCTATCCCGACGTGTACTTCGAGCACTGCACCGGCTATCTGACCGCGGAGAACGTCGCCATCTACGACGGGCGCGGGTACGAAGGCTGGTACCTGGCCGGGATCACCGCCGGGCGGATGACGACGTCGAACGTGCTGGGCTACGTCGCCCCCTACCCCATCCCCGAAGTGGTGCGTAACCTCAACGCCTTCACCCTGGGCGCACGCAGCGTCAACGCTGCCGTCGAGGTACACCCCGTATGGATCTTCAGTTGGTTCGATCCCGTCGCCGAGCGCGAGGCCGCCCAAGCGCTGCTGGACTTTGGCGCCGACGTGATCGCCCGCGAGAGCGATTCCACCGAACCGGACAAGCTGGCGGAAGAAAACGGCGTCTATGCCATCGGCTACAACGCCATCTCCAGCGAAGTGGCCCCCAACGCCGTGCTGACGGCCCCGATTTGGGACTGGGGCGTCTACTATGCGGAGACAGTCAAGGCCGTGATAAACGGCGCATGGGAGACGCACGCTTACTGGGGCAGCATGGCCGACAACGTCCTGAAGCTGGCGCCCTTCGGCCCGATGGTACCGCAAGCTGTGCAGGACGAGGTGAACGCGGCCAAAGCGCAGATTATCAGCGGCGCGCTCCACCCCTTCACCGGCCCCATCGCCGACCAGACGGGCACCGTTCGCGTCGCTGCCGGCGAGACGATGTCCGATCCCGACCTCCTCGGCTTCGACTGGCTCGTCGAGGGCGTCACCGGCCAGATTCCGAGCGATTAGCCGGACAGCGTTCAGTTCTCCACGAATCTTCACGAATCTTCACCAATTTTGGTCTCTATTCGTGAAGATTCGTGTGAATTCGGTGAATGAAAACATTCGCCGTTCATTTCCCGGAGGTGATTCCGATGACCCTATCGAACAAACCACACTTCACGTTCAACGTATTAGATTACGGCGCGACCGGCGACGGGGAAACGCTCGACACAGCTGCCCTACAAGCCGCCATCGAAGCATGCAGCCAGGCCGGGGGCGGCACAGTCTACGTGCCCGCCGGACAATACGTCACCGGATCGCTGTTCCTCAAGAGCCACCTCACCCTCTACCTGGATGCCGGCGCCGTACTGTTGGGCAGCCAGAATGTCGCCGACTACCCGCCTGTCGAGAATCGCTGGGAGGGCGTCAGCCGCAAGACCCACGCGCCGCTCATCGGTGGCGACGATCTGACACACATCGCCGTCACCGGGCGGGGCACGGTCGATGGACGTGGTGCGTTCTGGTGGAAGCTGCACCGCGACCACGTACTCGATTACCCGCGCCCGCGCCTCATCTCGTTCAGTCGCTGCACCAACGTCGTCATCGAAGGCATCACCTGCACCAACTCGCCCAGTTGGACGATCCACCCCTACGCCTGCAACAACGTCACCGTGGATAAAGTGACCATCAAGAATCCAGCAAACTCCCCCAACACAGACGGCGTCAACCCCGAATCGTGCACCAACGTCCACATCAGCAATTGCCACATCGACGTGGGCGACGACTGCATCACGATCAAATCCGGAACCGAGGAAGAGGACCGCGACAAGCTGCTGCCCTGCGAGAACATCACCATCACCAACTGCACGATGGTGCACGGGCATGGCGGCGTCGTCATCGGCAGCGAGATGAGCGGCGACGTGCGCAACGTCACCATCGCCAACTGCGTCTTCGAGGGAACCGACCGGGGCATCCGTCTCAAGTCGCGGCGCGAGCGCGGCGGCGTGGTGGAGGACATCCGCGTGACGAACGTCGTGATGACGGACGTGATGTGTCCATTCATCATGAACCTCTACTACGGCTGCGGCGCGTGGGGAACGGACAAAATCGCGGATCGCTCGCCCTGGCCGGTGAACGAGGGAACGCCGCGTTTTCGTCGCGTGCATTTCAGCAACATCACTGCCCGCGACGTGCGCTACGCGGCAGCATTCCTCTACGGATTGCCGGAAATGCCCGTGGAGGAGATCAGCTTCAGCAACGTGGACATTTCGATGGCGCTGGACGCCGAACCCGGCGTCCCGGCGATGGCGCCTAACCTCGAACCGATGCAGCGCGCCGGATTCTGGGCCGCCAACGTGCGCGGCCTGCGCTTCCACAACGTCACGGTCGCCGACCAATTCGGCCCGGCACTGTTGCTGGCCGACGCAGCAGACGTCGAAATCAACGGCTTCACCACGTCCACGCCGGTGTCAGATGCGCCGGTCATCCAGATGCACAACGTTGATGGGGCTTTCGTTCACGGCTGCAAGGCCGCCTCAGGGACAGGCACATTCCTGTGCGTCGAGGGTGCGCAAACGCGGGATGTTGTACTCACGGGCAATCATTTGGCACGTGCAATGCAGGTAGTCGATAAAAGTGAGCATGTGGGGGTATTGTTAGTAGAGGAATGATAAATACAGCAAGTCAAGCTTCTTCTGCCAACGCCAAAATTTCCATGTACAAATCCGTGCTTAACCGGAATCCGTGAATAACAAGTGCGTCCAACTCAGAGCGCACGGCGGGAATTACTCCTGCACGTTTAGCGCGCAGGAGTACGCCCGGCGTTCCAATAACGTGCAAACCGATGGATTCGGCCAATTGGCGCGCCTGAAGATCATCCAGTCCTGCCATCGTAACCTGATACACATAAGCATAGGCGATGGTAGCACGCTCCCCTGCCCCTAGACGATTGAATGGCAATCGCGCTAAATCGTCCTGACGAACCGTAACGGGTGTCACCCACGACAACGTGCGCGGGTCAAGTGTATCTGCTCGCAGCAAACGTCCCATATCCAGTTCCAACAAAACCGTTTCTGGAACATAGATCGGCATAAACAATTCAGGCAGCAGGCCAATCTGTTGGATACGGCCCAGGTAGAGCCAGAGTGTAGTATCACAAACAATGGGTTGTTTCATCATCGGCCAATTCACGCCGCAAGTCTGCACCGGTAATGTTTGTAACAGGAATCTTGTACTCGGCGCAGAGGTCCAGGAACATCACACGTGGCACCCCGGCCATTTCCGCGGCTGCGCCAGAAGAGAGCTTGCCACTGCGAAACAACATCAAAGCCGCGTAGAGTTGTATATCACGGGCCAGTTCCTCTGTGGTGCGGTTGAGCATAGACCGGACTTCGCCAGGAATATGGAGGGTCAGCACTTCTTCCATAAAGATACCTCCCTTTCAGGTTTTGTATGCCTCGCAAAACTATTATAGCATACCTGGATGGTTTATTGCCGATCAATATCCTTCCGTAACCCAAACACCGTGGTTTGATCGGGCACCAACGTCGGGCCGCTGACGATGCGGTAACCGTACTTTTGCCAGAATGACACGGCCTGGGGGTTGTTCACCTGAGGGAAAATTACCGCATAAGCCTTGCGGTAACTCTCCACCTGCACCTGCGCGAGTCCCACGCTGTCTTCGAGTGTAGTCTGACGGATTTTCATAGCAACTCCGAATAAAAACTGTTATGCCACGATTATGGCGCAATAAATGAGCGCAGCAGGTTCTCAATCGTCTGGATAACCGCTTGCGCCTCGCCAATTTGATTGGGGTATAGGTAGATGCCAGCACAAGCACAAACAAC
>OMKS01001302.1_pt1 | contig 22402 bp, 18 predicted proteins | sample 1674721 | NCBI WGS metagenome assembly OMKS01 (sample SAMN06264996, study PRJEB25208) | sediment metagenome | isolation source: hot spring sediment | place: USA: California | collected 2014-09-02
TGAGGAAACATGGCTTAACAATCACACCACCGCCAATCAAGATCCCACCCAAGAGATCAAAATGAGTGAGGTAACTACGGAGGGGGCAAAGCTCCACTCTTCTCTTCCTCCCGCAGGCGTGGCACTCGGGGCATCTTCGATACAATCCATCACAACAGGCTCAGCACATGACCACCTTGAGTTTGATGTGTCTCAGAGACGTTTTGGTCTTACTCAGCAATCACTAGCCGCTACAAGAAGAAGAGCCCAACAAAAAGACATGAGAAGCGGAGGCAAGTTGCATAATCTGCAAAGCCTTTTTAGTGAAGGTATTGCCAATCCTGAGTTTTTCTTCGCAGAGACAGGGGAGGATAGCACCAGCTTTCTCTATAAAGAGGGGCAAATTACCAACCAGGCTGTTCTTGATGACAATGAGCAATATTTTCTACGAAACATAGGTGCAGCGAAGCTCAATATGTTAAAGATGCTGATTATGAAAATCGAATCAGACAGAAACCTTACAGTAACCATGAAGGATTTTTTCTCTGAAAGTAGCAAGTGGGCAAGTGAAGATCCGCAAAAGGTTATCAAAGAGGTATATAGTAGACTCAATAAAGTCGGACAACGAAACAACCCAGGCTACAAGGTGATGCTAAAACTCATTGATGAGATGACCATGTTAGAGACACAGCATAAGTATTGGCAAAAAAAACGTCTAGGAAAGATTGATGAGAATATCACAGAGATTTTTAAAAATAGGCAAAGAGAAGTACTGGGTATTTCGGGGCTAGAAGAGGAACAAGAGGATGGGATTAATCTCCCTCACGTGATTAACTTAGTAGGAGTTGCACTTGAAAATGCCCACAGCTATACGGTTAGCGGGGGAGGAGTGCCCACACTAGACGATCTAATTGGGGCCAAGATAGATGAGCAGATAAAAAAAGGGCACACCCCAGATGATAGACTTTTTCAGTTGCGCAATATACTCAATGATCATGACGACAAGATAGATATACTTTATAGACCATGGGAAGAGGTGAAAGAGAATTATGAGCAGTACAAAAAGGTAAAAAAGGATTTTGTAGAGAGCCACAATAAGCTGATGGGCGGGGCAAATGTTGGAGTAGAGGAGTTTTTTAAAAAAACAGATGAGAGTGTTATGGGCATATTGGCATTTCTTTCCGATAGAGAGCTAAGAGACGAATTAGAGCATGAGGAGAAAAAGAACATAGAGGATGCCATCAATGCAGCAATCGCATCGACACTCACAAGCGGTGAAAACGATTTTCTTCCAGCCGATCCAACAGAAAGAACACTGGTTATAAAAAACGTCAGAAATAACCTTGATGCAATCATTGCCAAGCATCAAAATGTACTTCGTCCTATCTATGATGCGAAATACGATAAGATCAATACTCAAAATGCCTTCAATCCATTTCAATTTGGGCCACTAGACAAAAGAAACGAAGATGCTATACTCGCCTTAAGAGATAGTATATATTTGGCCTCTTTGAAGTCTATCAACCCAGAATTATATGAGGGTATCTATGACGATGAAGCCGAAGAGAGTCTTCTTTCAACCGCAACCGATCAAGAGGTTGCGAAGCTTAAGCCAAAATCAGATAAGGTGAACGACCTCTTTAACGCATACCTTTTTCTCCAAAGAGCAGCATCTTCCGAAATTGACACAAAAGGGGCAGAGGCTTTGATGGACTCTGAACTCTTTACTCACAATTCGGCTCTTAGCGAACAAGATAAATTAGAAATGCTTCAGCTATCTAAAGATTTTTCAAAGAAATCAATTAGCGCCAACGAAAAAAATATTTTCCCAACATACACCAATGAGCAGATTAAAAATGATGCCCTAGAGCGCATCTATATCAATGAGGCACGGCATATTTCTCAAAAAAGAGACCGTAGCCTCAATAATCTGCTTGCCTTTTTTGCGCAAAACAATGAAGCGATTTTTCGATTCACGGTGTGTATGGAAAATGCCATTAATCCCACAACAACAGTAGAGACAACCCCTTCTTTATCCAGAGCATGCTTTGATAAGCTTGAAAACGAACTCAAGCAGGACTCTAAAGAGTCAAGCCAGATGCTCGAGCGACTAAATGCCATGACGGGGCTCAACCCCTTTGCAGTCTTTTTTGTGCTAAAGTCACTTGTCAATGACGTGCAATATGATCTTATGCAAAGAGCAAAGTATCGAATTAGCCGATATGCTGCGGAAGAAACTACGTATATAGCAACAAGTGAAGATAGGCTACAAGGAGTTTCAAGGACGCTTAACTTAGAGGCGGATGACATAGGCGAAGCGGGAACATTTGTAAAGTCTGGTCATGAAAATCAAGTGATCAGAGATGCAGAAGTGGAGGCAACGGCATACGATATAGCTGAGGCGACCAATGTGCTTCCAGCGGAATTACGGCTCACTAATTTAGGAGAATTTTCAGGCAACCAAACAGTTAGGATGCGAGAGATGCTTTTTTTAGAAAGTGTCAAGCAATCGTTTAATAACCTAGATAAAAAAATAAATCACGAAAAAGCAAACTTTTTTAAACTTAAAAAACAGCTTGAAAATACAAAACGATCAATTGAAGAAGTCTTAGCAAAAACTAATGATCCACAAGCGTTTATGTCACTTGCACCAGAGCAAAAAGCAGAAGAGATACTTAAGCTCAATAAAGAGCTTGAAAAACTTGAAGATAATGAAAAAAGCTTAGAGGCATTGATTAAAATCTCAGAAGCAGAAATTGAACTTCTTGGGAAGAGGAATAAAGAAGATTTTTACAAAAGACTCAAAGATAGATCTGCTATCAATCTAAAAAACATGTCAACTGTAGAAAAGCTTGATATGATGGAGTTATTATCAGATTATAGAGAAGCACTCTATGATTATCAGTTTAAACAAGAAGTTGAGGGCAAGAAAACAAAGCAGATAGAAAGCGAAATAGCAAGACTCAACAGGGTAATCCCTATTCTGCAGCGAGATGTACTCTCTTCAAATGCTGTATTGACCAATGTTATAAGAGGAGAGCTTAGGGATAATTACGGGGTAACAATCCCCGTTGACTTGCAAAACAAGATCAAAAAACATGGGCTGAGTGAACAGATGATTGTAGAGGTGATGACAGTGCTCTCTGATGCGAAACACTTCCCCAATATCTCAAAACAGAAATTAAATGGAATCCGCATTGAACTTCAGGGGCTCTATAGTACAACGACCCTTCTTAAAACCATAAAGACTGATAAACTGGGCAACCCATACAGAGAGCGGTGGGGAAGAGGAACTGAGGCTGCGAACCTGATGAGCAACTATTTGCGGAAAGTGGGGCATTACAACGATAAACTTATGCAAAAAATCGAAACTAGCAATAGCCTCTATCTCTCAAAAGGCGAAACCTACAACAATATGGTGTATATCTCAGGGGGCAAAAATTTACAAGGATACCTCCATAAGAAAATCAACCATTATCAAAAAGTAGACAATCACGCAGAAGCAGAAAAGCTCTATCAACAAATGAATAGTAAAGGTATGTGTAATAACCTTTCTGTGGACATGCAAAAATATATCGCCACACACCACGATAGTGTCACCAATGCAAACAACGACGCAACTAAGGCGAGAATGACCAGACACAAAACAGGGGAGACAAGAGGTGGTAAATCTGTAATGAAACCTAAAAGCAGAAAAAGAAGGCTATAAAAAAGGATCTTAAGCATGCGCTATCTTCAATATGCAACATATAGATATGTTCAAAAGATTACTACAGATGCCATAGAGAAAATTAAAAATGGCAGCAAAGAAGCGGAAAAAGAAGGGGGCCTAAAGGCGGGTTTAGACGAGTTAACGCTCATGTTGATAAATAGCTACATAGAAGAGGGGAAGTTATCAACCTTCCCGATAGATGCGTTAGAGGGCATTGAATTAGAACCATTTATTCCCGTTAAAACAGACGGAAAATTTCATATCATTAATACGAGCAAAGCGTATGAAGTGGTGCAGCTGTTTACACATAAGCGCTTTATGAACAAGAGGGATTTGGCACAAGATGAAACACTTGCGCCAGATCAAGATGTAAATTATTACAAAGATCTAGCAAAAAGAAGTCGTGAAATTCTTGAAGCAGAAAATCCTGATCCAAAAGAGAAGGAGATTGTGCACAAAATGATAGAAAATCATATCATTGCCTATACTGCCGTGTCGAGCAAAGAGTTTATTGATCGAGTATATCAAGCAGTTAAGGGAAATCCAAGCCTTAGTAGCATCTACGAGGAGGCAACAGGAAGCAAATTCTCAAAAAAACATTTGGAACAATTTGAGATAGAAGACATTAAATATTTATCTGATGAGGTAATGGGGTTAAATATATTTACCCCTTACTATGAGCATGCTGGATACACTCCCGTCAAAAGTTTGATACTGAGAGGTCACCCTAGTGCCACTACGCTTACTCATGATATTATCGAGGCGACAATTGAAGAGGAAAAAGAAAAGAGTGAGTTATTAAATCTGTTGTCAGATACGATACGTTTTGTGGAAGAAGCAGAAAAAATTGAGACTTATTCTGAAAAAGAAAGAGCATTTACACAATTAAAAAAAATCAATAACTTTGTTGCTAGGAGTCTAGAAAGTGTTGAAAAAGAAACCCTTTTAAATGAAAATAAAAAATACGGGTATTTTAAAGAGGTTTTTTCGCTAAAATTTTCTCATACTGAAAAGATAGAGTATTTAGTCCCTCGTCTTGACTCCTCAGCGCTGCTCAAGCATGCCGAAAAATTTGGGATAGAAGTCAAAGAGGAGTACTCTATTCGGAGATATGAGGGAAGAGAGACACTTCCTGATGCAGTCAGAGCCATTAAAGCACAACTAGAGCTAACCAATGGTCAAATGCACCAGAAAAAGGTAATAAATGGTATTAAAAAACAAAAAAACGACTTCAAAGCCCCTGGACAAAGTAATGTGTCAGGATTTGCACTATAATGCCCATTTGGACAACAGCACAAGAGGAAAAATGTTTTATTTAAAATCCTCTTTGCTTGTTGGGGCGGCATGCTTTTCCCTGTTGGGCTGTGCAGGGAAAAATGCCCCAGAATCATTAAATGCTACACATCAAAAAAACTATACGATCGAAGAACTTGAAACAAAATATCGCAATATCCCCAAACTGCCATCCGATTTCAAGGGGGATTCAGATTCTATAGCAGCACAAGAAAGGCGTTTTGATGCAAAAATTAAAAGAACCTTTTCAGAAATTGACAGCTTCAAGAAAAAACTATCGAATATGGATAGCGTAGCTGCGAAAAAAGAAGCTCAGATATACGAACAAATAAAGATCGCCAAAGCAAGAGAAGAAGATAGGGAAAGGGCGAAATCAGCAATAAGACACAAAACAATGGGGAGTGTGATTGATGCCTATTTCAATTGATGCCTATCGCACTGCTCGCCTCTCGTCTGTTGATGAAGACAACAAAGAGGAAAATATAGAGTTTGAGGATCGAGATGCAATCAATAAAATCGACAGCAGTGTTTCAGGCTTTCTGGACAACATGGAAGAGGTAGATGCAGATGAGGAAGCCGCCATGTTTGATTTTTCTGCGTTTCGCCATGAGGTGTTGAAGGTTGAAGTTGTCAAATTAAAGGATGCTGCGAAATTATTGGGTGTATCGCTCCAAACCATATATAATAGAATAACCGACGGTAGAGACCAGGAGCTAATAGATAATCTGGTCATTTATGAATATTACTCAGATTTTTCCAAAAAACACAAAAGACGCTATTTTATTAAGGCTGATTTCATTAAAAGAAGGATGAAAGAAATCCGACCTTCCCTAAGGGAAATTAGAGAAGATATTTCTACAATCTACTACAAGATATACGAACTCTTAGAGGGAAAAGTATATCATTTTAAAAAAAAGAAAGACAACCCTAATCTGTTTGCAAATATGAAAGATATAGATAGACTTATTGCAAGGTATGTTATTAGTAGAGCAGAAGATATTTTAGGGGAAAAATTAACTGCTAGAAAAGAGGCAATGGTAAGATTTGCTATCTCTTCGTTATATTTTAGCGGATACGCTGAGGCTACCTTTGTTAAAAAAGCGATGATTTTATATCTTCAAGAAATTAGAGAGGGGAAATATAGTGAATTTAATACCTAAAAAGTGCATTCATGTTGCGCTTGCGCTCTTGGGATTATCCTTCTCTCACGCATTAGATTGCGGATCATGTCCTGGATGTACTTTAATCTTGCCTGGCATAGAAAGCTCTGCATCCACCATACTTGACAGTTATAAAACGCTAGAAGATAGGGTAGCAAAAAGATACGAAAAAGAAATTCTACCACTTGAAAAAGAGATCTTGCTGCTGGAGCACGAAATAATGAGGGAAACCGCTCACATACAAGCATTAGAGAGAAAAATCTTGTTGTACCAAAAAGGCATCGTGTATATAACAGAAAGCATAAAAGAGCTGGAGTTAACAAGAACCCAAACGCAACCCAATAAAACCAACCAAAAAAAGGAATAAAACAATGAATAAACAGAAGTATCTATCAAAAGTCCTAACTGTAAGTGCGACCTTTTTTTTGTTTAATCTTTCACTTTTATACGGAGATGATGTACAAAAAGAGGCATTTGATATGGGTATGAAATCGGCTATCAAAGTGATGCAACACGAGAGATCACAAGCCTTTAAACCTATTCCCAAAGGCTATTGCATTGAGGTAAAAACAGTAGATAACCAAGAGACAGACTATTTTTCTGCAATTAAATTAGAGAGTCTTGCACTTTTTATGAATTTTAGCCCTTCTTTACTGGAGACAGTAAACGCACAAAATCAAAAAGAAAACATACTCTGCTTTACAATGACAGAAAAAACCAGAAAACATGCAGAGTCGATTCTCGAAAAAATAAAAAAAGAGTATCCAAAGATAAACAATTACTACCCATCTATTATACAAATCTCTCATCCACAAACATACACTAGAGTGGTGCCTGGTGTGGGCGAGCTTTTTGAAGATAAATCAAAAACAATTTCTGACCTCATCAGTACTATGGAGCAAGAGAAGAGAAGATATGAAAAACAGATTTCAGCAAAAAGCAAAACAATTAATGAGTTAAAAGAAAAAATCAGGAAAGTTGGGATGCTACTAGGAGATGGATTAAAGGGAGAAATCAGCCTTAACCCTAGCCAAACAGATCCTAGCGTAGCAAAGAAGAAAAACAATACAGACAATGAAGATGATGCCACAGAAGAGGAAGCTCAAAAAACAAAAGGCGGAGTAGCCAAACAAGTATTTAAGCCAACTATAGGAGTTGAGACAAGTACAAATGTGACAACCCATAGTACGCATCCTATAATTTTCGCAAAAGAGAACAATGTGAGATATGCCGACAATAAAAAAGGGCACAGCGTACAATTCGTTGATAAAGATAATCCTAGACTACTCAAAATTGAAAGACACTAAAATGTAGTAGAATTATAGGACAAAACATTAGGAGTATTGAGTGACACTTAGAGAAGATATTTCAGCACTCACTTTAGCAAAACTAGAGGTTGTTATGATCTATGGGGTAAGTGCTTTTGTGTTGTATATAGTCGCCATGGTAGCTATTGTAGCTTTTGAGATTAGGCAGGCTAAACAAACCGCAGCGTCTACATCAATGATTCCTTACATCACAAAAACATTTCTTTATGTTTTCGGTTGGTTTATTGGCATTACACTCTTTATTTTGATTCTTATCAGCATAATGCCAGGAGGGGGAATGAACCCCGCTCAAGGTATTGATGGATTTTGGCATATCGATTGGCTTAGCCCCAACACATGGAGATCACTTGATTATGGCGTTATTGCCAGCAGCGGAACGCCTGAGCAATTGTCATCAGCTAGGTTTATAGCCATAGTGATGATGGTAATTAAACTGGTTTATCATGTTTTATTGATTGTCTTTTTCTTCATGATTTTCTCTTTTATTCATTCAATACCATCTCTCAAAACCAAACAAGCGGGAGAAGAGATGTCCGCTGCGTATGCAGGAAATATGTTCATACACTTTGTGTTTACGATACTTGTTTTCCAGATACTTATGGGGGTATTAGGCATCCTCCTGACAGGGCTTCTTGATCTTGCGGTCTCTCTTAATAAAATCAATATGACCTCAGACACAGAGGTCTCAATTGTTTACGATCTTACCAAATTTGTAAGAATTGGGGTAAACAAAGTGAACGGCGAGTGGTAATAGTCTCAAAAACGCAAAAAAACGAATAAGATTTGCTACAATCATTACAACAATAAAATGGAGTAAGCATATGAAACAAAGATTTACAAACCTTGCAACAACAGGCACGCTCATTTCTGCATTTCTTTTGGTGACACCCATAAGTGCAAACCCTGCCATAGAAAAGGTAGACGAGGAGGGAAAAGAAACGTTTTTTTATAACAAAGGGTTTAGAAATGGATATAAAGAAGGAGAAAAAGAGGGGTATAAGAAAGGACTTGCAAAAGCAGAAGCAGCCATAAGTCAGTACAAAAAAAAGATCGAAGCACTAGAATCAGGAAAATACCTCACAAAAAGGCACAAAGTCACACCTCCCCGTGTCTATCAACAGAAAAATGAGGATGGAACTGTTTCTGTAGTAGTAAAAGGCTGCAGTATTGAAAAGCAGCTAACACCCGAAGAGATTCTTATGCTTCCTGAGATAGAAAAAGCAGAAAGCAGTTATAACTCACATGCCCCATCGGGTACTTCCTCCTATGCGAAGAGAAATTCACATGCCCCCTCAGACAATATCTTTTTGCCTGGAATCGATCCAAGTGATAGCATAACCCCTTCCTTGGGTGGGGAGGATATGAAAGTGGTGTATAAAACCTTTCCTGACACAGAGTTCTTTAGAAAGTTATTTAGGGCTTCAGGAAGGCCTTTTTCTGTTATAGGCGGCGATAAGATAAAGGTAATCTTTCCATCAGAGCAAGAGGCAGAAAGCTTTTGTGTAAGGCACAACCTTAATCCTGGGAAAGATGTGCTCTAATGTCTGTGTTAATCCTAACAGAAAAACCCAAACAAGCTAAGGCCATAGGCAAGCTGGTAGAAAAGTACAAAAGAGAACAGAGGGGGTTTTCGGGTGATTTTGCTGGCAAACACATCGTGGTCTTCCCTCTATCTGGGAGCATTCTCGAGGTAGACGATGACATCTTTGATGATTACAATAGAAATGATCTCACGCCGCTACCTTTTGTTCCAGATGAAAACGGTCATATACCTAGGAAAATCATCAATACATCAAGAATACCACAAAAGCAACAAAAAATTAAAGAAGAAATTAAAAACTGGGATAGCAAAATCTCAATATGTTCTGCCTTTGCTAATATGATGAAAAAGTTTGATTATGAACATATCGTATTAGCAACAGACCCCGATTATGAAGGAGCTTCGTTGGGGGTAGAATTTCTTGAATACCATGGACTCTATGGCAATATACCTATTCATGCAGCTAATATTGCAAACCTTTCTGCTGGGCCACTCAAAAGAGAGATTATTAAAGCGATGCACAAAGAAGATGCTTACAACTGGGAACTTTTTAGGTTTATAGGTTCTGCTAGAGCTGATGAAAACGCTTGCATAGGTATCAATGGAACAAGATTGCTAAGAACGCTTACGGATACATATATTACATTTGGTACACAGCAAACTAGATTACTGCAAAAGATTGTTGAAAGAACCAAAGAGCATGACAACTTTAATAAAATAAAAAAGTATAGGCTGAAAGTGCATACTGATTTTGGAGAATTTGTCTTACAACTCCCAGAGGAAGAAAAAGAAAAGATTACCAATAAAACCTATATGAGCAACATTGCTTCGATTATCGAGTCGAACAATATACTTATAGTGGAAACGTTTGAGACACAGAAAATTAAAAAAAGATCACCAGCGTGGGTAGATGGATCAAAAATGGCAAACATGGTCTCAAATAAAATGACCCCCAACACAACTGTCTCTGAATTAATGAGGGATCGCAATGGTCTTCTTCAAGTGATGTATGAAAAAGAGATTATGACATATCCAAGGGGTGAATGTTTGGGGATGATGCCCCTTTCGCAACTTGAAGAGCAAAAAGAAATAGCAAAGATGCTCTCAAAATACTACGATGCCCCACGCCTAAACACATCTTTAGTTAAAAAATATTTATGGTACGAAGAGGGGGAACCTCTCATTAGGGATAATAAAGAGGTAGTTGTCAATCACACCCCTTATACCATCTCTTCGGCAGACATTGAGCCAGAGGTATTAACAAAAGATGAGCGGATTGTCTTTGACGAAGCAGCTAAAATTGTCTTATCGGCTTTTTATCCCGACAACAAACAGATAAGAACCATTATTCATGCCAAAGTGTCTGACTATCATTTTAAATACATATTTACACATGATTATGATCTTGGCTGGAAGGCACTCTACAATGTAGCACCAGTCGAATCTAAACTCAAAAAGCAATACACTAAGGGAGATTTCATTGTAATCAATCAAATTGAGTTAGAGGAGTATACAGATAACCCCAAACCCTTATATACAGAAAATTCTCTACACTTAATGATGAAAAAGTATCGAATCGGTGCAGAGAGTACTTTTGCGACACATATTAAAAATATACTAGACAAAGGGAAATTCAAACGAGGATTCACCAAAGTCGAGAATGGAAAAATAAGAGCTACCGAAAGAGGAATTGCAATTATTGAACTTCTGCCGCAAAAGACAATTGACGGAATAAAAGAATTTGATGAAAAGATCATCGATCCCTTGTTAAGAAAAGAGATGCTTCAAGATACAGCAAGGGCGGTCAGGAATAAAATTATCATAGCCGTATATAAGCAAATGAAAGAAGTACTCGAAGAGGCAATAGAGAATCCAGACAGCGAAAAAGGTCAACTAATTAAAAAAATTAAAGAAGGCGAAGGGGTAGAGAGAAACCTTAAAAGACCCCAAAAAGCAAAATTCTGTTGCCCAGAGTGTGGCTCTGAAGTTGTGCAAACAAGTACTGGTAACTACAGTTGTGTAAACAGAAAAATCAAGAAAATAGACGAGGCGATAATCAATACTGGGACATGTGAGTTTTTCATGTATGGAAAATTTAAAAACGCTAATGTTTCGGGCGTGATCCCAGAAGAATCAATACTTGACATTTACAATGGGAAGAAAGTGGTTGTGGAGGGGGTTTATGAACCAAAAGACAAAAACAAGCGCAAGATCCGAATTGAAATTTCAATCAGCAATAAAGGCAAAAACTACCTGGATTTAAAATATTTATGGTGAAAAAATAAAAGGAAACTTGATGATTAAAAAAAAGATCACTCTAGGAAATGAAGAGATATGGAAAAAAATCAATCGTTTTGTACAGCACAATACCTATGTCCTGACTGGGGGCCTCATTTTTACTTTTCTGTTTTTGAATTATAAAATCGGTTCGATTGCAGACACTATGAACGAAACGCTCGTACAAAATACTCATTACATTAAGAAAAACATATCCCATCCAATTTTTCTTTCTGCGACAGGACAAGTGATTGTCGCAGACAAGAGTCCTATGAGCTACTATGATGAGAGATTTAAACAATATCTAGTAAACAATATCACTGATAATTTAATTGTAGGGCTTGTCAAAATCTCTAACAACTTTACCCAAAAGTATAACGGAGCAGAAGATCTCATCAATCGATATGACCGATTTAATTATTTTATTAAAGAGTTTACTAACGGAAACAAACAAGTGATCAGCCAGTTTGCCAACTCTTTATATCTTTCTATCATAGAGAATAAACTACCAGAGTATATTGACATTATTGGTACAAAAATAGAAACATACACAGTGAGGGAAGACAAAGAGAAGTCTGGCAAAACCTATTTTGAAGGAAAGATTTCCATTGAGGCTGTAGTAAAAAGCTGGATTCCAGCAAAAGCAGAATGGGATACTCGAAGAATAGAGTTTAAGGTTGGCTACAAAATGGAAGCAGATCCAGCAAGATATGCACATATTGGCAACCCTTTTGGAATTAATTTTACATCCTTAGATATTCCTGTAATCTTAAAGCCACAAAAACTTTCTCCTCAGAGCACAAAAACAAGATAGTAGCAAAGGAAAAATTATGAACAAAACCACTTGGTTACCTCTTTTGCATTTCTTGTTTCTTTGTGGATCTACATTGTCCCTTGGTTATGGTATAACCAATACAGAAACTGCAACTAGTTACGAAAAGAAAGAAACATTAGATTTGCTCGAAACCAAAGAAAGAGAACTAAACAGGCAAATAGATCAACTCAAGGCAAAGCTTGAAGAGCGCAAAGAGATAACAAAAGAGAGATACAGACTTGTTGCGGGAATTAAAATACTGTCGAGAAAAACACTTATAGAGAAGATGGAAGCATACGAAAAACTCAAAAAAGTAAAAAAACTTCTACAAATTGAGCTTGATTTGCAAAATATTGAAAATTTAGAAAAAAATTAAAGCTATAATTTTATATCCAACACAACAAAGGAGCAAAATTAATGGAAACTACGGCGTTTAGGAAAAAAGGTTTGCTAGCAGCATCAATGCTATTGTTATCAACATCAATAGCTTCAGCAGCGGCTGATGCTGGAATGCAAGAGACTTCGGACTATGTGGTCGGAGCAGCAAGTATCGCAGGGTTGATTTTTATCATAGCCATTAACCTTTTGTGGATTATATTTCCAGCGGGCACTGGATATATGACCTATTCGTATTTTAAGCGAAAGTCTGAACAGTCACAAGAAGATAATGGGCTTAAAGCAGGCGTTGGTGTCTTCTTTTCTGTTTTGGTTGGCTTTATGGCAGCCTATTTTATTGTGGGGAGTATTGGTAAAGCAGCAAGTGACGGCGCACACACGCTAGCAGACGGGAATAAATATGTTGTTAAATCGTTCCTTGGTGCAATGATCGACAAGTTCGACTCGCAGCTAAGAAACAATCCGTAAACAAAAATATACAAAGTGCATTATTTGTAGCCCAACACCAGCAAGTAGTGCGCTTGATATATTTTTCAAAACCACTAACCAATATCCCAAATAAATGGAGGCGTATTAATGAGCAACAAAAAAGCGTTAAGGTCGGTTGAAAATAAACTAACAACACTAGCCAATAGCTATGGATTTGCACACTACCATACCGTAATAAAGACCGTTGATATGTTGAGAGATATATGTGAAGGCAAGTCTATTTCAAAGTTCTTAACAAAAGATAGAATTATTACCCATCTTCCGCGCATTAAAGAGTTTCTTGAGGCAAACGAGCACGAGCTACATACAAAAGAGATTAAAACAATTATAGTTGCTGCCAAAAAGGCTGAGTCTTTGACGCTTGAATACAAAGAGTTGTTGGAAAAAATAAAAGCCGATAAACAGAAGACACAACCCAAAACAGAGCGGGAAACACTCAGCGAAATGTTTGAAGAAGAGACCGTAGGTTACGAAGATGCGCACAATGAGACTATAATGATAGTTGCAGACACCCCCGAAGAGGATATATTTAAAGACGATGATCTCGAAGAAGAAGAGGAGGAGGATGCGTTTGTGCCTAAAGAAAAACCAAAAAAGAAAAAGAAAAAGAAAGAACAACGTGTCTCTCCCAAAAAAATTTTCTTCAGTGTGGTGATTGGATTTGTTGTTGTATTGGTATTATTCTTGGCTTTTTTTATCTCATCACTCCTAGATGAACTAAAAGAAGAAGGATTGCAGAAAAATTCAAGCATTGATTCTGTTTATCCACAGAGCACCCCACCCCCTGCGTATGTGAGCAATACTGGGATGCAAGAAGATACTTTTGGTGTAAAGAATAATATCAGTAGTCAGTTTTTGGATGAGGTGGAAGATGTTGCTCCAATGCCCCATGCTCCCCATGCTGATAGCGACGAATCAAAAGAAGTGCATGGAGTAGATAAGACAACACCACCACAATACCCCCCTATTCAAATGTCGCAGATTCAAAAAATGCCTGGAGGAGTATGCCAGCTCGTACCAAAGTATTCAGAAAAAGATGAATTTGTCTATTATGTCAAAAAAGATGATATGACGTACATTCCTGCCTTTCAGGATCGAGCTTGGGACGGAAAAGGCCTAAAAGTTGAAAAAAGAACTGTTGGTCTTTCGTTAGATGAAAAAAATGGTCTAGTTGAGGTGGAGGATGGCAAATACTTACCTATAGAACTCTTTTCATCTTGTTTGCTATTTGAAGAAAAATAGTAGCGCAAGGTAAAAAATGGGCTTTAGAGAGAAAATTTCAAATGCACTACATATCGCTGGTGATCTCTTTCAGGACATTGTGCTAAGAACAGTGGACAATCGGTACAGCGTTTTTGAGAATAGTCTAACTATTTATGGCTACTCTGAAGATGACGATTGTGTCTACTTACGCCCCAATAAGGGAAATGCGCTCTACTGTGTTGAGCTTGCACAAAAAGGAAACCTCCCTGAAACTTTAGATATATTTGAAAAGCTTGTAGAGAGCTATGGGTATGAGGATAATGCAAGATGCGTACTCTTCTATACAAAAAATCCCGTTATTCTTGATGACAGTCATGATAATTTTTGCACCAAGCAAAGTATTTATTTGTTTAGTTATTCAAAGCCTATGGTGGAAGAAATTGCGGAGATACTAAACAGTAGAATCAAAAATTATCAAGAAATAATCTCGGCACTCTTTGATGTGGGGCTCGTTAATACTTACTACAATGACAGGGATTCCTTTAAACTTAAATCCTATATAGATACCCATAACTACCACCAAGATCAAATGGCGTATCTCTTTAGAAGTATTTTTGCAGAAGGCATCTATAAAGCCGTATCGGACACTGAAAACTATGTGGGCGGGAATAAAGAGAGGAGTTTTAAAGTATACCAAGGGATTGGATACACTGCTGCTTTTGGTCAATCAAAGCCCGACATCATCAAATGCTTTTCGGAGGACTGGAGAGGCTATATTGCCTTTAATATTGATTTTAGCCGTGATCGAGTAAAGCGATCAATTCGCACCTGGAGAGATGCGGCTAGAACATTCGAAACAGACAGAGATATTAAAGAGGGTTACCAGGAGTTTGATTCAAACATCTTTCCTACAGAAAACTCAAAGTATATAGTCTCAAACATCTTGGCGGTTATTGACAACAAATATGCACTTAAAAGAATCTCAAATCATATCAATGTATCTTTTTTTGAAAAAACCGTATTTACCAAAAACCTCATCTACAAAACACCGATAGAAAGCAGAGATACATCGTTAGATTTTCTTTCACATGTAAGTGATGCAAATAGATACATCAAGGCTATTCATAAGGACAAAGATATAGTCACACCTAAAAGTCGTGATATTTATGGCTCTGACATTTCTGGTAACTATATTACTTACTCCTTTTCAGAGTCCAACTCTCCACACTGGACAGTGATTGCTCCTACCCGTTCTGGAAAAACATTCTTTGTTATGAAAATGATTTCTCAAACAATAGGAGCAAACATCGTCCCAAATCCAGAGTACAATATGAAAGGATATGAGCAGATAGGCAAAGATGGCTTTGAGATACCCAAAGCTATGATAGAAAGCTGTACAAAATTAGGCAAGAATAGGGTGGTGCAATTTGATATTGGGCAATCTGCCTATAAATGGGTGAGAGAACTAAAAAAAAGATACCCAAAAGAAGTGCTTGTTTTTGAGGATAACATTAACGAGCTTCGCTTTGGGCTTACTGATATTCGCTGGAACAAAGAGTCCAACTCACCTGATCAAGAAGATATGACTTTTTCCCTAGCGGTCATCTCACTCATTTTAGAAATGGGGGGAGGGGAGCCATTAGTTGCAAGTGAAAAAACACAGATAATCGAAGCGTTTTCAACCTTATACCAAGAGAAGAGCTATGAAGGTTTGTCTCTTCGTAAGCTCAAACAGATAGGAGGATATCAAGAAGTATTAGCTGGGATTAAGGAGCATTTTGGGGATTTGGATGAATTAACCATGCTTTCAGACATCAAAGGTCTTGAAAGAGTATATCCTTTTTTATGTGTGCCCCTATTAGAAGATATCAAAGTGTATCTCACCATGAAATCTAATAACTATTTGACGAAAGATATGGAGAGAGAGGCAGCACTTTCTGCATCAAGTAAAATAAGTACCATCCAAAGCTCTCCTATATTCGGGTATTACTCAAAGGCGGACATCAAAGATTCATACTACTTTTATATGGAGCTCGAAACAATAAAATCGCTAGGTGAAAATGTGTTTATTCCTGTATTTATCCTTATCTTTCAAAAGTTATACAGAAGAGATGTTAAAAAGGCACAGTATTTTAAAAACAGAGGGAAAACGCCTCCAAAAATCTTCTATATCATAGAAGAAGCACATAACTTCCGCAAAAAAAGCTTAGAATCCTTATTTGATGTCGCACTTCGTGAGGCCGCACGCTACAACATACATTGCGGCTTCATTACACAGTCTGCCTATGATTACAATCCTTCACTGCTCTATAATGTAGGCACCAAAATAGTACTTCCTTCCGATAAGCCTGATGAGCAGGCTAACGAACTTATATCCTACTGGTCATCGGGGGTTAAAGGAGCAGAAATGTTACCAGAGGAAAAGAAATATATTGCTTTTTTTAAAGACTATAATAAAAAATACACAGCATTTTTAAAATATGGTGGGGGTGTAATTACACTAAAGCCACCAGTAAGCGAGGAAGACGCATGGATATTCAACTCAAATCCAGTCCAGCTGGATTCAGAAACTTAAAAAAGGTGCTGTTTTTTGTTTTTTTGGTTTTATTTGCCCAGTGTGTAGAGGCTAAAGATTGGCTAAAAGAAGCATATATAGACGCAACTGGATATACCCATTCGCAGCTCTCAAGAGAAAGAGCAGAAGATACCCAATTTGCTACTGTTGATCCCTTTTGTTGCTGCAGTAGTAAAATTTTAGAAATCTTCAAAGAAGATACTCGCACCATTTCAGAAAAGCTAAATCCAGCAACCGATAAATTTATTGCATCTTTGTCTGCGATCAAAGAGAGCAATGAGCTTATAAGAGAAAAAATAAAAAATCTTAAACAGATTAATGGGATGTTATCTTTCTCCGACACAGGAGAATATCAAGCGTCATTGGAAACCCCTGAAGGATTTTCAGAGCTCCCAGGATGCGTACCGATCGATTTTAATAGTCCCGAAGACAGAGCAACCTACCTAGAAATTATCGACAAAATGGAAGCGGGGGGAAGTTACACAAGAGAAGGCGAAAGAAGTAGTGCCTATGGGCGTTATCAATTTATGCCCGATACTGCGGCAGAATACTGTACCCGTGTTCCTGCTGGGATGGAGTGTTGTGATGATGCGTGGAAGTCGAGTCCACAGTGTCAAGATGAAATGTTCCTCTCATTTACCGCAGACAATATTGCAAGTGCCACACCAAGTACCCCAATTAATAGCTGCACAATCTACCTAATGCACCAGCAAGGGGTAAGCGGGTTCAACTGGATAATGGGGGGGGATAACCCATATAGTTCATTTGAGAAACTGCAACTTGTAGTAGAAAAAAACGTAGATAGCCATACGTGGGAAACTGCGGAAGCTAGTGGACAAACTGCGACAGAGGAGGGGTTAAGACAAATAATGCGTGAATACTGGGGGAAAAAGTTTGGTGGAGATATTACGGCTGATGTGGGTGATAAGGCTGAATCTATTGAAGCTTTTACAGAGGGAGTGCACCATTTATCAGAAGAGGTTGATGCAATGAGAGAAGCTAGAAGACAGATGTTGAGAAAGGGAATATTGCTAGAAATAAAAAAAGAAAATTGGGACATAGAAGTGATAAAAAATGCTTACGACCTTAAGAACTCCTCGAAGCAAATACAAATTCAAAAAATAACTAAATAAAGGGAATATTTATGGAAAAGAAACAATTTTTAGTCACTATTAACAAAGAGACACCTAGGCAATTTCGTGTAGAGTTTAATACTGAGTATTTTGATGGAATAAATCTTGTGAAAAGTGGACAGATTAAAGATTATCAAAATATCGACGTCTATCTTTTTCTGTCGTATTTTAATGCAATGGGGTTTGATATGATGAACACCCTTAGAATATTATTCTATCTTATTGCGCAAAAATATCCCAAAAAAGATTTTGAAACAATACTTAAGGGCATTGCAAAAAAAATAGAGCATCAAAACGAGAAGGTTATTAGAACAAAGCCTTTAAGTGTTTATGGAGAATGGATCAATAGTTTTGAGTATGGAGGTCAAAATTTTATTTCGCTCTCTTCTTTTTTCTTTGATAGAATGAAAGAAGTCTATAGGAATGAGTTATCTGGTGAAGATTTTTCTGCACTACAAGATTTTTTCTCGAGGGCTATGGAGTATAGAATCAATACATCAAATGAAGAAGAAAGAGAGGGTGGTTTATTAGATCAAGCTTCTTCAAAAACATTGGGGGAATTAGACCCTAAGGTTTTGGCTAGATTAGTAAATATAACGCCGCTTGGTATAATAGCGTCACAAAGCAACAACCTGTATAAAAAGTCGCAAGAGCTAGAGTTATTTTCTAGAAATCCAGCAAAAGAATCAAAAGCCGAAAAAGAACAAATGAAATTAGATAAAATAGCTTTTATAGAGTTGGGGGTTTTGGCTTATGTTGGGTATTCCCCTAAAATAAAAGAACGCATCATCAAGAAAATTGAAAACAAGAACTTCTCTGGAGAAATCGAGATGACGTTTAAAAATAAATAGGGGTATTAGATTTTGAAAAAAATATTCATACTACCAATCTTTCTTTTGACCTACTCCTTCTCTTTTTACGGTTGCATCACATATACGTGCGATGGCAGCATCAGGTATGCAATGAAAAAAGAAAGAGATGTAATTAGGACAAGAATTAATGATATGATTCATACATTGAGCAAAATAACGAAAGAAACAGAGATTAACAATCATCTTATGGTCAAAGAATCACTCGAACTGCTGCGACTCAGACAGAGGTATAGAATACGACTCAAAGACTCAATGCAGCAAACCTATAACCTCGATACCCTCACACACACAATTGACGCGGGAGCATCGCTCCAAACAGTTATTAATCAGATACACTCTACTAAAATCGGAGGAAGAGAATAGTGATAAAAGTAAATTCCACAACAAGAGTATCGTCCCCAAAAAACGGTGTTTATGGCATTCATACGCTTATGCTTCTGTGTTCATTGTTTATTTCAGTATGTCATGCAGACATAGACAATACTGGAATGATCCAGACAAATCAAGAGGATTATATTTTAAAGACTAGAAACACTGGAGGGGTCATACAAATCTCAGGTGAAGGAAACAATACAGAAGATAGAAAAGGCACAATAAAAGACAATCTATTGGATAGTGTTATCTACACTGACGTTCTAAGAAAAACCACAAATAAAAAACCTTATCTACAGGGCTCAGAATTAGCTCACGCTAAACCATTTGGTGCTGACATGGCAACCCCTGCTACAGATTTAGCAAATGAAGCTGGAAAACTTGAGCAAGAAAGATTAGCAAGACTCGCAGCTGAAAGCGACAAAGCCAAAGAAACCCCATCTTATTTTGGGGGAGGTTATTGTAGGATGAGAACCCCAGTAAACATTTCAAAATCAAGTGAGTTTTCTGTGTTGTCATGCCTAATTAATCTAGGACAAAATCAGTACAGAAGGGCAGAAGTATTTGCTGGCGTATATCCTGATTACGAAAGAGAAATATTAATTGCACTACCGATTTACGCCACCTTTGAAAGTGGTGCAAGGGTACACGTCAGTGGAGTTGTCCTCAATGAAAATAAAAGTTCTTTTGATATAGCAGATTATGTAGATAATAGAAGAATCCGCCAACTTGTAGGCGAAGCGGGTCTAGCGACAAATGATATTGCATACAGATATGCTTCTGCGTATATGAGTGCACTTCAAGAAAGCAAAATCAAAGAGGATATTGAATATGTCTCAACAGTTGATCCAAACACGGGGCTTACAATTCCAGTTCCTGTGGCTACAAGAAATGTTGAACCACCCAAAACAGCAGACTATTTTGCAGCAGCTGGGGTGGAACTCGTTTCAAAACTATTTTCTATCGGTACAAAAGAGTACATGGTGAGTGCGGATCCTCTGTTTAAGGCCTATGGAGGGAAAAGGGTATGGATCGAGGGGATATTCGAAGCCGACAATAAAGGTATTTCAGAGGAGTTTGGGCGAATTAATTCAAAACAAATCCAAAACGTTGACAACAATAATAGAGATTGGATAAGAAGAAGAGATAGTATTATCAATCAATACAATAACCAAACAGGGATACACCTAGATAATACGCTTAGACAAAAAAGATAATAGGACGCATAGTGATAATAATTTCCAGAATAACCCCGCCACCAAAGTCTGAGGATAATAATGCAAAGCAAAACAAAATTAGAGAAGTGATTGCCAACAACTTTCCTACTGAACTTATGTCTCACTCTGTTGCGGTTATTGTAAACCAAGAGTATGGATATAGGCAAGAGGAGGGAGATGACTATTGTGATTTAAAGATAGATGACCTCCATGCGGAGGCAAAAGAGGCAATACTCTCTAGCATTGGGCAAGAGGAGGTGCTCTCTTTTTTAAGTCGCTATCAATTGCATGTTCAATCTATAGTAAACGAAACCACGGGCATAAAAAATAAAACAAGGGTGGGAGAAATACTCTATTACGGCTTTTCCTATATTGTACGCATCAATGCACAAATCGAGCCTGATGAAGATGGGGTAGAGCCTACTGACGAGGAGTTGTTGCGCTCATATTGTTCGCCACTAATACCACTAGATGACACATTTATAGAAAGTATCAGATCAGGGAAATTGCCCAAAGAGATCAAGCAATACCTTGAAGATATTTTGCTTTTTAGAAAAAGTGTCGTTTATGGGGAGGATAGCTATTTGAGTGATATTTCTTATGACGAACTTGTGAATAATTATTTTAGCAAAGCGGAGAGGGAAATATTGGAGCTAAGCAATGAATAGCAAGAGTGGGTTTAGTAGCAATGGGGTGATTGGACACGATAAAGCAGGCGAGAGGCTGCAATTTTTTTTCATAAGAGAATCTATTGCTATCGCCTCTTTGTTTTACCATGCGCCACTCTTTTTGACCTCTGACGAACTGGATACTTTAAAACGTTCAAACGCTATCTTATATTCATACTACCTAAAATACCCTGAAGATGTAGAGGGATTTTGGCTGGTTGAAAGCTTGGGAAGATATCTAGGAAAAGAGCTTGAAAAAAGCAGAAAAATAGAAGATCTACACAAAGAATTAAATATTACACATATACCAATGCCCATATTTATCACTGCATCACATCAGAAGAAAATTCGCAATGCTATACTCGATTTAGTATCACACTATTCAGAGAAGCAGGTTTCGATCTTGCTTTCTTCTTTTGATACCTTAACTAAAATACTTAAACGCATGGAACAAAGAGTTTACTACAACCTTCTTCAATATTTTAATGAAAATCGTGAAAAACAGGAAGAAAAAAGGAATATTGCACTAAGTGAGTATAGGCAAATACTTCTGTATCTCAAGAAATTAGAAAACAGAGAATATATGTTAAATTTGTCACGCCAACTGAAAGGAACGGCGGCGATTAAGGAGATCGCTAAAAGACTTTACCCTCTTAGAGAAAATGATGAGGTGAAGTTTGACAATAAAGCAGCTCAATCCTTTCTTAGTAATTATGAATATAACGAAAAATCACTGATTTGGGGATACGAGAGACAAGAAAAAACCAATACAAATATACAAGCAAATGTACACGAAAAGAAGGTTTCAAGTCGGCTCTATGCCCCTGTCGGGTTTGGTGAAATCCGTCTTGATTCAGAAGAGGATATTGTCACAACCACACTAAGCGACTTCTATTTGCATTATGTCACGACAATTAATAACCCTGATGATGAGAGTTTAGAAAATAGCAAAAAGATCATTCCATACCTCTTTTTCTTCAAATACCACAAACAAAACAAAATGAGAATTTCACAAGAGCTAGACAATTGTAAGAGCAGAGAAAGGCTATTAATGATCTATTCTCTTACTGAAAGAGAAGATGAAGCGAACAAAACAAGGCGAATGAAATCTTTTATAGAAACCGCTGAGCTTAATGCAAAATACATTGCTGGAATGGTTAGGACGGAATTTTTAGAGCGTATCAATCAATTATTTAAAAATGAGTCATTTTTACAAACAGAAGCAAAGGAACAGTTGCTTTATATTATGGCAACTTTAAGAGTCTTAATAAGAGAAAAAAAAGACCAAATTCTCATAATAAGCTGTCTCTTATACACATCTGACGCTGCCGACGAAGAGGATAGTGTAGATCTCGGTGGTCGCCGTATCATTAA
>OMKS01001303.1_pt1 | contig 22397 bp, 30 predicted proteins | sample 1674721 | NCBI WGS metagenome assembly OMKS01 (sample SAMN06264996, study PRJEB25208) | sediment metagenome | isolation source: hot spring sediment | place: USA: California | collected 2014-09-02
GGGAGCTTGCCACACTATCATATACGGTTGCGGACTGGTCTTGGGTTGGGGTAACTCCGGTTGAACTTTATGCAGGCGTCCCATATGCCATTGTGGTGCGGGCACACGACCCCTCCTCCTCTGTTGACTATGGCAGATTTGCATATAATAGCACACAGTCCCCATCAGGTTGGCAGCGTTATTATAGCGATACCGCCGGAGCGACTTGGGATGCCTATGATGGGTCATTTTTATTCCAAATCTGGGGGGAGCCTTCCGAGGGACTTCAGGCGGATATAATCTCAACTGCCGAACTAACAGCCAATTTAGACATTGCGGTGGTTCCATTGCAGGCCGGAATAGCCTCAACTGCTGAAATAGTTGGGAATCTCAGCACAATCTTTGTCTTGCTTGATGCGGGGATTGTTTCATCTTCAGTGATTGAAGGGGGATTATACGTGTTTATTATTACCCCATCAGGGCGGACGTATATAAATCACATCATTGTGGCCCACCGAAATAAATTATACTACTCGGATAACTAATATGGAATTTATTGAGATTGCCAATTCAACTGTTGACACGTCGGATGCTATCACCCTGTTTGAGGGGAATCAGATGGTATTTGTCGTCAATGGAAAGATTAAGAAGATAGTGGATTTCTTGAATACAAAATTAAGCATTTCATCTGCTCTTGATGTTCCTCCGCTGCGGGGTGATTGGCTGACCCAAGAAACCACAAACGCAGTAATGATTGTCCAGCACGTATCCCCAGATAAAAAATCCATTTATGGATACAAAATATCTGAGGCTGATTTCAATACCACTGACTTGATTACAAGTAATGACGCTGGTGGACAGACAATGACCCCAACGTCGTTTGTGCCTGAATCTGTTACAGCACCCCAGCCGCATTGTTACGATTGGACAAAACATCCGTCGAAATCAGAGTCCCTTCCGGAGCGTGCCTATCTTGGGTGTATGTATATGGGCAGGGCGGTTCTTAGCGGGAACCCATCAGACCCAAACCAGTGGTATATGAGCCGCCAAAATGACCCTTTCGATTGGGATTATGGGGCCGCCGATGCCCAGACCCCCGTTGCCGGTGAAACCTCACTGGCCGGAAAGGCAGGCGACATTATCCGTGCACTTATTCCATATAATGATGACTACCTGATTTTTGGGTGTGCATCTTCGCTCTGGGCTATGCAGGGAGACCCTGCCGCAGGCGGGACATTGTTTCAAGTAAGCAATACAACTGGGATATTCTCGGATACATCGTGGTGCTTTGATGACAATGGAAACCTATTCTTTCTGGGTGATGCAGGAATCTACCAAATGTCGGTGGGGCAGGGAATAAGTAAACCCAACAACATAACCGCCCTTGCCCTTCCGCGGCTACGTCAGGACTTAGACTTAAACCGCAAAACCCACCAAGTTACTATGTCTTATGACAAGAAGCGGCACGGAATTCTCATCACGTCCACGGAATTGGCGACTGGCAATAACCAGAATTATTGGTTTGATGGGCTGACACAGGGATTCTTCCCCGAAACCTACAGCCCCGCCACCGCCGTTTATTCGGCCCATTATTACGACGCGGAGGATGAATCAGAATCCGGCCTTTTGGTCGGGGGCCAGGACGGTTTTATCAGGATGCACGATGACACACTCCGGTATGATGAAGGCCCGTTTGACAGGGCAATTGAATCGGAGTGTCTCTTGCCGATTATTCCACTGGGAGAGGATTCAAGCAAAGCGGGTAGGATTATTTCATTACAGGTGGTAACCGCGGGCAACCAATTTGATGAAGATGCTGCTGATACAGATAGTGTTGTTTATGAATTACACTCTGGGGATTGTCCTGAAAACGTCCTATCCAAAATCAAACAAGAAAAAACGCCACTGCACACTGGAACTTTCACAGGTGCGGGCAAACAATTCAGGATACGAAAAAAATTACGCGGACGGAACGCGGGACTCTTACTAAAATCGAATACCTTAAATCACACGTGGGCAATCGAAACAATCGAGATAGACGGGATGCCGTCAGGGAGTGAGTAATGGCTTCTTTAGACAAACTTATTACGGATTTGCAGGAACAGCAGAGAAAGGCCCAGGCGGCCAATCAGCAACGTCTTGACCAGATTATGGGGATGTATGACAAGATAATCGAAATGTACCAGCCTGGCGGCGAATATATGAAGGGGGCGGAATCCGCGTTAGAGCGTGAACGCACCAAAACAATGGCCCAGGGAATGCAGAGTTTGGTGGGCCGCGGCCTATCCGGAACGACTTTGCCACAGACATTTGCCACCCAGTTTTCTGAGCAGGTGGCGGCCCCGATGTTGGCCCAAATTCAAGACCAGCGTATGGACAGGCTAACCCAGGCAATGACGGGGCAGGCTGGGGTACTGGAACGGGTTGAGGATACGGGGCCGGATTATGGACTCATAGCCCAATTGGCTTTACAGGCTGGACGGCAGCCTACAGGCGGGACATTCAGGTCGTCGTCAATGGCTCCCCGACAATCATTCTTTTCTCAACCGCTTATGTCGGAAATGGGTAGTTATAGCACCCCGACTACGCCCCAATTTTCCGCCTCCTACCAACCGGCACAGCCACAGCAACCAAGCGGATCATTGCGACAGCAGCCGTTGAGCAGCCAGCAATGGGCGGCATTTGACCTTGGATACGGGCCGGTGAATCAGACCTACGCCCAGCAACTTCACGCGAACGCTTACCAACCGCTTCCGCAACCCACATTATCAGTGTCCAAACAAACAACCTTTGCTGATTTAGCCAAACAGAGTGGATTTGTATTTTAATGATAAACGTACCGATTCCAAAATTCGGGGACTGGGACGCCACCCGTAGGGCCATACAAATACTGGCTAAGCGGACACGCGACTTTGCTGAATTGACAGACCCAGACACGATTGCACGGATTGATTCCGCCGTTACTTTTACCACAGTTGCCGCCGGCAGTTCAACCTTCGCGAATACAACTATTTCCGGCGTGCTGAATTTGTATGCTGGTTCCAGCTCCTATATCACGAAAAATAATGACCGTTTCCTGCACGATGCCGGAACTCTCAACAATGTCTTTTTGGGCAGAAATGCTGGAACGCTCATAAATACAGGTTCCCAGAATCTTGGGGTTGGGGCGGCGGCGTTGTCGGCCATCACTACCGGATCGGCAAACATTGGAATCGGCACAAGTGCGGGAACCTCACTCACAGACGAAGACGACAACACCATAATAGGTGTAGATGCGGGCTATAATTGTACGGGCAGCCGGAATATATTTCTTGGACGGTATTGTGGATACCACCAAACCAGCGTCAACGATACGTTAATTATTGATGTCAGACAGCGGTCAACTGCCTCCGATGAACAGACCACATCGTTGATATTTGGCAAGATGGGGCCGGACACTGCCAGTCAAAACCTTCGCGTAAACGCCGATATTGAAATTCCGCCTTCCCACACCTACAACATAGGATATAAGGACACCGACGGGAGTTGGAGATTTGCCATTGATGGGAATAATCTTTTGATCCAGCGTCGTGAATCTGGTTCCTGGGTAACTAAGGAGACAATAATTGCTTAAGACAATTGCCACGACCACTATTGAGTTGGAGGAATCAAAATGACGATTAAAGCCGATGAACAAGGTAAAGAATTGATTCGACAGGTTCAAGATGCACTGCTCCGCGGACACGGATTAGCCGCTGTTCAATTGGTGAATGAGTTGAACGACGTAGAAGACATTGAAGACATTGAAGACACGAAAGAAGGTAACTAATATGGCTATTCGTAGAGAATGGGGTGATATTGGAACAGTGGCACAGTTGGGTGTCAAGGCGGGCCAGGCTGATGCCCAGAGAGCGGCCCAGGAACAGGGGTTCCAGGAGGCGATGCAACGCCAGCAGATCGAAGCCCAGATGGCGTCTCAGCAGCTCCAGCTTAACCAGAAGAACCAGGAGCTGGCGTTGCAATTGCAGCGGGATTCAATGGCCCAGAAAGCCCAGGTTGCCGCTCAGCAAATGTTGATGGAGTGGGACGCTCAGAAAATGCTGCTCCACCAGCAAAATCAATTTGTTATGGAAGAAAATAAATGGCAATTGCGGGCACAATATGAGGCACAGCAGGAACTCAATAGAGTGATGGAGATTGATAACAAACTCCAGGCCTTGCAGAAATCCTTTGAGGCTGGCGAGATTGATGAAGAGCAATTTTATCCAATCTACAACGCACTCCAGCAACAGCGGTATGTTGGACAGATTCTTCCGCGACACGCCATTCCACAGGATGCCCAAGTAGCAACCACTGGGGGCCGAAGCCCGTCGGGAAAATCACTTCCGACTTCGTGGGTTACGCCACAAAAGGATGGGTATTCCCCACTCGAAAGCTCCGCTTTGCCATATATATCAGACATTGACGTAAAGCAGGGGCCAGCAGACGACACATATGAGCGAAAAAGTATGTTACGCCCATCCGCCCAGGATGCTTGGAAAGGGTTTGGACACGGATGGCTGGAACGGTGGAATAAGCCGATGGTGTTTCACAAGATCGCTGTACCCACTGAGGACACTGTACTGAAATCATACCAGAGTTGGCGTGAAAAGATGGGCTATTTCGGATTTGATGAAATTGGGCGTCAGCAGATGGATGCCACCTGGGATAATATGATTTATGAGATGGGTCAGGCAAGGCCAGCTCTTGCCCAGTTGTGGCAATCCGCGGAGGACAAAGTCCGCGAACTCAGACAAATGGAAGAAGGGCGTAAGCCGCTCACACAAGACCAGGCGGAGGCCCTTTGGCAGGAAGCCTCCAATCTAATATATCAACAAACCGGCACAGCTCCGTCGCCGGAAGAAATCAACGACGTGGCTAAACAGATCGCTCACGATAGGGGGTTTAAGTTTTAATGAGCATATTTGACGACATCTATAAACAGAAAAAGGCCGAGATTGTTGATAAATCCTGGTTTGATAAGAAGGCCCAGGAGGAGAGCCAACGGCAGTATTTGGAATCTCTCCCAACGGATGTAGAAGTTGCTGCCCAGCCCCCGATGCCAACTCCAGGAATCCGGTTTGAGGGGGGTCAATTAGTGCCGGAGGCCCAACCCCAGGCAGCAGAATCTCAGTATGAATTAGATCGTCAAGCGAGAGAAACCACCGTGCCTACACGGGAGGCGGTGGAGCGGGCGGAGCAATATAGAAAAGAAAAGGCCCCCGTTCTAAGTCCCGTTGTGGAAAAGATTGGCGATGCGTACGTCAACATTGGTCAAAAATTATCACGTATTGCCGGATTCCAAACAATTGGTCAGGCAATGCGGCGGTATGGCCAGGATATCCGTACAGGGTTACCAAGCATTGCTGATATGGAAATCGTCCAGCAATGGCTGAATACAGACGAAGCCAAGGAAATACAAGAAGAAGTAATGAAGATGGGCCGGACGGCTTGGGATGAGTTGTATCAATCTATGCAGACCAGCACAGCCCGAATCTGGAAAGCCCCGCTGTCTCACTTAAACAGGCTTGGCATTGAGTCTGATTGGACAAACTCAATAATTGATACGCTTAAGGTTGCCATCGACCAGCCCTACGCGGCCCCAGGCCAGGCGGGAACAGCATCGGAGTTTATCGCACAGTCTCTTGGTTCTGCTATTCCGACTATGCTGGCCAGTATGCTGTCTCAGATTTTGACTGGCTCACCTACGTGGGGGCCTGGCATATCGCAGGGGCTACTCTACAGCGACCAGGTTTACGACGAAGAGATTGCGTCTGGGGCCACCCACGAAGAGGCAATGTGGTCTGCTGGGCTTACTGGGGTCATTACTGGAGTCATTGGTGGGGCACAGTGGAAAGGATTCACACGGATTGGTCAGCAAGGGACAATACTCTCACTGATGAAAGCCGCCCAACAAAAGTCAATGAAGCGAATTGCCAAGACGGGCGGGCGGTTTACATATGAGATACTTAAAGGAGCCTTAAAATCCTCAATTCAGGAAGCAATGCAGGAAGCCACTGTTGTTTACTCCCCCCACCTTACCCGTGGCAAGGAAATTGATTGGGCGGAGGCGAAGTCCAGAATTGGGCGGGCTGGGCTTGGCGGTGCAGTGGCCTACTTTGCGGCTGGGCCTATCACATCCGCCATACATTTACATAAACAGACCACAGTGGCCCACAAATTAAACCAGCAATTTGATGATGCTATGCGATTGGCTGTGGAACAGCAGTTTAATATTGCCCAACAGGCAGACGGGGCCATCGATGTGAACACTGCCTCTATCCACGAGCAAGTGTACATCCCGCATTTTGACGGCAAACTAACAGCCATACGAAACGTATCTGAAAATATTTTGGCCAGTGAGCGGGGACGCGGGAAGCGGGTTGAACACCTGCGGGAGTTATTTACTTCCATTAAAGAGGATTATGAAACGATTGCCCCAATGATTGAGCAGCATCCTGAGCTACTCCCAGAGTTGGTACAGATAAACGAAATACTCCCCATTTATGAAAAGGCCATAAAGGCCCTGGCCAAAGACCCGACCCAACAAACCGTCCGGACGGTCAAAGAAATGACTAACACCATTTCGGAATTGGGTAAGAAATATAGCGAACGTATCCCCCGTGGGCGTATTGGCAAAATAAATGAGAAGAAATGGTTTGCTCGGAAACAGGAAGCCATACAGAGCAAGCACGAGCAGCAGATAATGGCCCGCTGGGCGGACACACGTATGAAATCGCTCTATAAAACGTGGGAAAGGTCGGCCACAGATGAGAATGCCAAGGCCTATATGGATGAATTATTTCAGAAGTATCCGCCCCTGACAATGGAAGAAGTCCAACAAAGGGCCGAGCAGGGAGACTCCATAGCAAGGCTTATGCTGGAAAATCAGGAGTATGCGGGCGGGGCAAATGAACTCTTTTCCGTTTTAAGACAGGTTACTGAAGATCAGTTACCCACGTTTGAGGCTTTGGTAGCACGAGCAAACGCAGGGGATGCAGAGGCCCAGTTCTTGATTGAAACTACCCGCCCCGCCTACGAGAAAGCCGAGACAGTGGAAACAGCCAGGCCGGCGGAAGACGTTGCCCCTGCCGATGTTGCCACTGAGACTGAGGTACAAGTCCCTGACAGGAACACCGTAGAAGGGGATGCCAAATTCCGCAAAGACCTCCAGACAAAATTTCACATCCTGGCCCGCAAGATGGGGATGTCAACGGAGCAGAAACGCCAGTTCCTGAAAGATTTGACCGGCAAGGAGACCACAAGAGGAATGACGGCTGAGGACATACACACGGCCATTGAGTTGTTGCTTGAGCAATTGCCGGAACAAGGCAAATCCCCGCCGACGGCTGCGGAAACTGCTACTGAAATACTTAAAACCAGGAAGTCCAAATGGCAAACCGATGGGTTACTGCCAGGCCAGATTCGCAAGGGGTTTAGAGCATTTCTCGATAAGACAAAAAGGGGCATTCAGAGTTATTGGGATGGCCAACTCCGGATGGAGCGGTTTCTTGAGGCCGTTGATGGATACAAAGACGGATTCCTTTATAACTCCATTGCCCGACCGGTTGACAGAAGCGTTATCAACAGTATGGAATCAACCGCAGCCCGCCAGCGAGACTTTATTTCATTTGTTCGTTCTTTGGTGGGGGACAAATGGGATACCTTATTCACCAGCGGGAAACAGCTCATAGCCCCCAAAACCAAATATCACCCCAGATTGGAAGTTGATCCCATTGAGCGGATAGCCATTTATCTATACTCCAAGAATGAGAATGCAACGAACCATCTGCTATACGGGAACCTGGCGGATGCCGCCGACCCTGAGATTGCCTTAAATAAAATACTGGATTCAGTTACGGAAACGGAAAAGGAGATTGCGGATTATATTCTACAAGACCTTGATCAGGAGTACGGGGAATTGAATGAGGTTTCAGAGGCCGTACTGGAAAATCCGCTTGACCAGGTCAAATCCTATTTTCCGATTGTTCTTGAAGGTGTCAGTATTGATTTTCACCCCGACCCCTTAAACAATCTGTTGGCCATTCTATCCCGCGAACCCTATAAATTTGCCCCGTCCTTTACCAAGGCACGGATCAAAGGGGCCAAACAACCGCTTAATCTGAATGCTTTGGATACCTACTTCCAGCACATCAGCCGTGTGGAGCAATTCACGAATGTGGCTCCGGCCATTAAGAAGGTAATGGAGATTACCAACGACCGAAACTTCCGCCGCGAATTTGCTCGAACGCAGGGGGACAACGCTCTTAGGGTTTTGGACACGTGGTTGAAGGATGCCGCCCGTGGAACGTCCGCGGAACTAAACAAATGGGGGGAAAAAGCCCTGCTTGGACTCCGGCGAAATGGCATTGTTTATGCCCTGGCCTATAATATCCCGTCCGTTATGCGGCAAACCCTGTCCAATTTTAACGCAATGGCTGTTCACCCAGCGGTGGCTTCTCAATACACCAGAAACATTGCACTCCTCGGACTGGGGCAAGGGAAGGCACTTGAATCCTTTGTAATGAGCCGGTCTCCGATGATGCGTACACGGTCGGCGGATGAAATGATAGCGATGATGGATAGGCAGGCCACCCCCGAAATGAAAATCAAAGGGAAAGTGCCGTGGTCAAACCGTGCCTTATCGTGGATTCGATTCTCGGATAAATGGACAACCATTACAGCCTGGAAGTCATTCTTTGACGCGGCAATGGACAGTGAGACTCTTATCAAGCAGTATGGGCTGGATGGGTCGGAACAGCAGGCCATACAGTTTGCCGATAAGATGGTGGCCCGAACTCAGCCAATGAGTCAGGTAACGCATCTTCCGGATTTCTTCCGAGGCGGGGCAATGGAGCGGTTCCTCAGCACGTTCCAGAACCAGGTCAATAATAACCTAAACTTCTGGGCACACGACATTCTTGGCGAATTGAAGGCTGGCAAAATCACACCTCAAATGGCGGCCTACCGTGTCCTTTTCAGTTACGTTCTGCCTGCCCAGATGTTCGGGGTGATTGCACGCGGCAGACTGCCGGAAACGTGGAAAGAGGCAGGCTTTGACCTAATGACTTACGGACTGGCCTCCCCATTCCTAATCGGTCGTATCCTTGCCAATGCAATGGCCGGAAGATATGGGCAAGGGGGCATTGAAACCGCGGCCTTCCAAAATGCTGGGCAAGCCATTGCAAAACTGGGGAAAGGGGAATTCGGGAAAGCGGGGAAGTATGGACTCCGCTCAGTAGGGGCCTTGACAGGCAGGTTCCCAGCCCAGTTCCTTCGTTCAGGAGAAGGAGCGTATAACCTCTGGACAGGGGAAAGCGATGACTGGCGTGAATTGATATGGTCGGCCTATGCCCTGCAATCCCCCAAAACAGACGATAAGCCCGCGGCAAGATATACGTTACCACCCCGCCCGACATTGCCACCAAGACAACTGCCAAAACGAAGGAGACAACAATGAATAATCAAGACCGAGACGCTCTTTTAATTCGTGTTGATGAGCGGATAAAAAGTATAGACGAAAAACTAAACCGCCACCTGGACTCACACGCCTGGATAAATAGAGGTCTTTTTGGGGCTTTTTTATCTGGACTACTGGCTATGGCGGCGTGGGTGTTCAATGCTATTACAAAATAAGAGAAGGCCAGGCACTTAATGGCCGCCCCGTGGCTTGCCAGCACCTGGCCTCTCTTGTCCCCTTTGATACTTTACCGGCCATTGCCGGCCTTATTCACTTGTAAAATAGCATTTCCCCATTAAGGGGCCTCACGTCCATTCTAAGACGTTTTCTTATTGACCCAACCTTTGGTACGGATTTTCGTAGAACGCGGCTCAGAATCAATCCTCGTGCGTATTTCAACCAGCCGCTGGTCAAATTCCATCCGGCTGATCTTTCCCAGGGCCAAATCCCACCTAAGTGTGGCTTCTTCCTGAGAAACAAGGGTTGGACGTCTTTTATCGCCTTTACCACACATCAGAAGACCTCAATACTGGCTGAGTTAAGGTTCTCGTCTGAGAAGACTTGGACAAATTGTGCCCCCAGTCCTACAAAATCAATCTCTTCAATGATTGTATCATCCTTAACTCCGGCTTCCTCTACTTTAGTTTTGAATTCTTTCCAGGTCATTATTTGTCCTCCGGTTTCACTTCTCTGTCTTCCACAATCTCAAATCGCTGGCCGTGAAAACTCTTTCGGTAAGTGCCACGACATTTGTGGACAACTACACGTTGGGTATCCGGCTGGTGGCGGAAGAGCCTTCCACATTCTGGACATTTCAGAGTAATCATTCTATTTCCCCTTTCTAAATTTACTGTCGTGGTATTTTTCACCCCGACCGCAGGGCATAATATAGAGCTGGGGTATCCCACCATCCACAATACCTGCTGAAATGACCGGCTTGACGGGGTTTCTGTCTTGGTACAGAAACTGAATTGCGTTCCAATCACACCCACACCCAACATCCATACCGAACAATCGCCGCTCTGGGTTACACAGATACTTGATTCCGCTGGATGTGTGGTTGTGTCCCACCACGTGGCTCATTGCTGTTTTTCGCATCACGTTAAAGGCTGGGTAGAGGCCGCCCCCTGCACCATCCCCGTGGATGTACCTCACCCCATCAATGGTTATGTCGTTTACCCAATCCCACTTGGGGGTATCCCAGATGTCCTGGAACGTTTTCAGTACAATTTCCGGAAGACTGCTTGTAGCGGCCTTGCGGATACAGCGGCGGTCGTGATTCCCTATACAAACTGTCGCCTTTGGGAACGCCTTATACCACTTCTTGATCTCCTTACGAGCCTTGGTTATCTCAACCAGCGGGCCGTCCGCTTCGGGATGTCTCTCGTGATAGGATATCGCGTGCAGATCAACCACATCGCCAATAAATACGATACGATTTGGTTTATATTTAGCACTTAAGTCCTTGCAAAATTGCAGGTAACCTGGCTTTGCATAGGGTAAATGCAAATCGCCAATAACCAGCACGGTGTTTGTTGCTTTCATATCACTGCCCTTTCTTCAATTTGGCCCGCTGTTTTTTATGGGCTTTATGAAGTGCTTTAATCTTTTTAGCCGTGGCATTGGGGAGTCCAAGGAACGGCGTTACATCAAAGTCTTCATCACTCATAAGACATTTGCATAAGGCAAGCATTGTGGGAGTGTTCAGACTCTTCCTATCCCCAGAGTAAGGTTCATCAAACACCATAATCGGCTGGGGTTGTTTGCAAAAGTAGCCGCTACAAAAATCGGTTGCATTGCCATTGCCCGCATTGCCATTCCCCGTGTTATAATCCCCCGTGTTGCAATTCCCCCTGTTCCAGTCCCCCGTATTCCAGTACCCTGTGTTTAGGTGTCCAGTATTCCAGTACCCTGTGTTTTGGTGTCCGGTGTTAAAGTTACCCTTGTTCTTATCACCCGTGTTTCCATTTCCGGTGTTTTGGTATCCCACGTTCCAATCCCCTATGTTTCCACTTCCCGCGTTCCAATCCCCCCTGTTCTCATCCCCTGTGTTTCGGCGTCCCGTGTTATTGTCCCCAGTGTTCAATTCCCCTCTGTTCTCATCACCCGTGTTTCCATTTCCGGTGTTTTGGTGTCCCGTATTCTTATCTCCGACGTTCATATTCCCGATGTTCCAATCTCCCGTGTTTCCATTGCCCGCGTTGCGTCCTCCTACGTTACAATCCCCCGTGTTATAATCCCCGATGTTCCCATTGCCCGTGTTCCGAAGTCCTTCAATTTTGATTTCTTCCAGAAATTCGATTTTACGGCATACCAGTTTGCGTATCGCTCCAGGTGTATCCTCAACATCCAGCACATCATAAGCCGCAACTCTGAATAGGCGGTCATACTCAACGTAACAAAACGGGCCAGATATGTGTGTGCAAAAATGTATCCCGTTTTTACATAACCTCAAAGGATCGGAGTTGTCCAGCTCGTTCATCCCCATCTTATACTGGACACCCCGACACCGCATATATTTGTCCGTGCCTTTGTAGCCCATAACAGGGCCTGCAATCAGTTTTTCCATCTTACTTATCCTTTCTATACTTAATTTGTTCGAGCAAGTATTCCACGGCGTGCTTTAATTCATCTTCATCTTCTGTTGACCCAACAATCGGAATTTCCCTCAATAAGGCGTGTAATTGCTCAACCGCACACCCGTTTGACGATTCGCCATTCCGGTAGTCAAGTTGCAGTACCGCATCGCAATCATCAATAATCTCACAATCAATGATGAGGATTTGTTCAAACGACAAATAACCCCGCCGATGTGCCCGACTCACAAATTCCTCAGTGTCTGCTCCTGGGACATACCAGTGAATATGTGGAAATTCCTTCTGTAAAAACTCCCCAACACGTCTGGCCCGCAAGCAATTGTTGGCCTTGCCGTCCGCCGTGTCCGATGATATGGGATGGCTTATATATATTTTAAGCATTCTGTCCCCTTTCACGACCATAGTATTCTTTGAACTGTTCGTCCGTAAAAACATCTTCCAGGCTTTCCGGAAGCGTGCCCTCTTTTATGGCATTGCGGGTGTAGATAATTGCCCCGATATTAAACAACACCGCCCTGTCGTGGGGTTCGTCCAACTGTCCATCAAGGAGCTGGAACGAGTGCCGCAGAAGGCTGGAATGAAGCCTGCTGAGGGGCTGTCCCTTCTGCCAGTTATTCCGCGGGTAACCCTTTTCCACCCCTTCTTGCAGATGCTTTGCATAAGCCGCGATAACGACGGAGGGGAGCAGACTGTAATCCCCCCGTCCGGACTCAGACGACCGTTGTGAACCCTGTCCAATCTCGGTCAAGCTGTCTTTGTTGAATTTAATTTCAGCCATTGTCAACTTCCTCCGCTTCCGCAAGCGTTCCGCAATCAAGCACTTTATCCCCACAATACGGGCAGAACGGGAACAGGTATGGGGTCTTAGTATTCATTTGGTACAAGTTCTGTACACGTATTGCAGCGTCTTCCACGACGTGCCCACATCCTGTCTCCCAGACCTGGTGGTCTTCATTGTAGAACCAGGCACACCCATCTTTCCCAAACGTCTCACACGCCTTTTTTACCAACGTCAACACCTCAGCGTCCCGCGGGTGGTTTTTAATTTCAGCCGTATGGAGCAAATTTGACTTCCCATCAAAGAACTTAACCGCATAGTTTCCGTGTTGCTCCGTTCCGGTTCCATCATTGATAATTTTAATTTCCCGCAACGTCCGCAGGACACCGTTCCCGAATGGGTTTAGTATGATTTTGACTTCAAGCATTTTAGTCTCCTCATTTAATTTCATTGTGTATATTGTACCAAATTTACCGGCCCAAGTCAAGAGAATTTTTTCAGTTCCAGCTTTAATTTTTTTTCATCTTCAATGGCTATGTCCACCGCGGGGCCAAGTGTCCCGTGTGCCCGTTCCCTAAGTTTATCCAGAAACGCAGTTCCCCGCTCCTCTTCCAGCCAATCCATAAAATCCGCTGGGGCTTTGTGGGCACTATAGTTTCCAAGGGCGTGGCATCCAGCACAGAGACAAACCCCATTGGGGATATGCCACCGTACCCGCAGGTTACTTCGGCTATAGATGTGGTGGGAATTCAACCGCCCTGTCTTCCCGCACATCTCACATCGATTGCCCGCCCGCAGTTTGACTACTTGTGCCCACAATTTATCAAGTTTGTCAGTCGTTTTTTGTCGGGTTGTTTTCGTTTTTCTTGCTGACCTCACGGCTGGCCCTTTCATATTGGAGTGCGGCGATCTCATTACAAATGGTCTCAGATAACGCGGCCATTCCGGCTGTTTTAATTCTTGACACATTTTCATCGGTTGGCTGGAGGTTATACCGTTCCAGCAATCCTTTGATTCGCGTCTCAACACTCATCATCAACTCCTTAGTAATTTGGCAATAACATTGTGAAATTTCTTCGATGACAGGCCCCGCAACACGGCCTGCCGTATGTCTTTACATTGGGGAGGTGGCACTAATAATTTTGTTATAACCTGATTTTTAAGTAACTCCACCAGTTTTTGTGCCCCCTCACGTCCCACGTCGTCATTGTCCGCCACCACAACTACGGCATCCAGGTTTATCTTGTATCTGCAAATATCTGATATTAACTGATGGGGGCTGTCTCTGTTAAATTTACCAATACAATTATACCCCAGAGACCAAATCGCCGCGGCATCTGTGGCCCCCTCCGCTATGCACCATACGCGATTGTTGTATTTTAGCCGCGGCAGGAAGACCCCCGCCCTGGAACCCTTAATGCAGGCTTTTGTCCCATCCTGAAATCGTGAGGACATCCCACAGATGTTCCCCGACAGGTCATACATTGGGAATGTCCAGTGGTTTCCGTCTGGGTTCCATCCAATTCCGTAGGATAGCAAAGCCTCGTTTGGCAATCCAACGTCGGGAAAATGGGATACTGCGTTCGCAAAACGGGACTGTAATGTTTTCCACTCATCATAGGTAACCTCCGGCTTCGTTCTTTTTTGTACCTTGCTAACATCAATTCCATTGGGGAGGAAATGCAAATATCCCAATGCCCCCAAATCACAGATGGAACCGTCTTTCACCCGCTTACACGCGGCAAATCTCCCACAGTCAGAAACCAAATCCCAATCCGGCTTCCCACAAATTGGGCAAAGAATGTTCAGGTCGGTTATCCGTATCATTTCTTTGTCTCTTCGTCTATTTCACGCCCGCAATACGGGCAATATCGAAATTGACTTTCACGCCTGCCGCTGATAAACTGGAAGCCAGTGCCGCACGCCGTGTCATACTTATCGTGCACGTCGTCGTATTCCCAGAGACACCGCTCTTGCTGGGCATCGAATACACACTCAGAGCGACAGTGCTTCTTTGTACTTTTTAAGTATATCATTATGACACGCCAATCCGTATTTTTCGTACGAAATAAGTTCGTTTTCTTCAATATCTGCCGCCAACTCTAAAGCGGCCCTCAGTTCTGCGTTTTTCTTCTCTAACAACGCTATTTTCTTGCTTAGTGATATAATTAACTCACCAACATCGCAATTTATGCACTTCATTGTATTGCTCCTGAATTATATCGGCTGTCATTACCCCCAATTTACACGATTTTAACCCAATCTAAAATGGTGGTACGGATGACGGACTCCAGACATCCAGTTTCCCATCAATGGTATCTCTGAAACTGGCAATGTTGGGGATGAATGCACAATCAACAATTCCCGTCGGGCCGTGTCTGTTTTTTGCTACAATAATTTGTGCTTCCCCCGTCAGGTCGTGGTAGTATTCGCCTTCCGCCTGTTTGTAGTAATCAGGACGGAATAATAGCCACACCATATCCGCGGCCTGCTCGATAAATCCGCTATCCCTCAGGTCAGACAAGCGGGGCCAAGGGTTGTCCCGTTTTTCGGTCTCCCGATTCAACTGGCAGGCCACCACCAACGATCCGCTATGCTGTTTCATTTCCCGCTGGAATCGCGAAACAGTTTCTTCGATTTCGTACGTACGGCTGGAGTGTCTTTCAGTCGGCCTGATCAGCCCCAGATAATCCAGCACAACCAGAAAGTCTCCACCTGCCACTCCGGAGAACCACCGAATTTTTTCAATAATTTTGTCAGTGGTAAACTCGGACTCATCCTCAATGGCTATTTTCATTTCGGAAAGCAGTTGTTCCGCATCCGACCACCTCTGTTCCTCATCCTCAGTCAGCCCGTGTTTTAGCCTCTGGAGCGGCACAAGAGAACTGCTACTACACATCCGCTTGAGGACAGTAATAGCACCCATTTCCAGTGTTAAGAAGAGTACTGGAACCCCCGATTGGGCAATATTCTTTGATATGTCGATACAAAATGAGGATTTACCCTGGCTGGTACGTGCCCCAACAATCACCAATTGGCCAAGCGGGCAACCACCCACCATATTATCAAGACCTGAAAACCCAGTGGGGAGGCAGGGTGGCGGCGTTTTAATTTTTTGGCTTAGTTTCCGGATGTCTTTGGTTAGTATCATAATTCAATGCCTTGAGAAATTGGTCAATGTAGTTGGGTTTGGCGGAGTCCGGCTTTCGCTCTTCTGATTTGAACTCTGACTGTTTCCATTTTTTCTTTGCCATCAGAACCCCCGCTCAACTCGTGCCTCCAAGACCCGCTCAACGTACTCAACACTCAGAAAATATCCATCCCGCGGAGCAGTAAACTGTTCCCCCTGTTTGACAGCAATGATGTTATTGTCCAGTATGGGGTATAATTTAACGCCGCCGCATCCTGTCAATGTCAATATGCAAATCAGGCCCAGAAGGGTGATCAGAAAGTTTATCTTTGATTTCATCGATTACCTCCTGATTATGTTTTTTTGTTTCGTCTGTTTTGGCCAGCCAGCGGCGGAATAAATCCACCGCCAGCCGAACCACTGATGCGATTAAAGACCACATTAGTTGTCCTTCCCAATCAGTTTTTTCACTTCGTCCTCAATGACTTTGTACTGGGCAATAATGGCTTCGATTTCCTGCTTCGTGAGTTTACCATCCTCAAGCGAATCAAGCAGGATACTAAGGAGCAGTCCGGTCTCACTCAGAAGCCGTATTGCCTTTGCCATTTTGTTTTTCACAAAGTTGATGTACGGGATAAGGACACCGAGTCCAAGGATAATTCCCGTAATCGCTTCGATATTGTCCATCACTAAGTCAAGCATACAATTCTCCTACAAAATTAACATTAACATTAACTCCAGATAGACCCTACGTCGGGTTCCTGGCTATTTGGCCAATTGGTCTGCCCCTCTGGCTGTTGAAATTGAGGGGGCGGTGTCTGCTGGCTATATTGCGGTGAGGGTTCCGGCATTGGCTGGCCAGCGGGCTGTTGATATTGTTGTCCGCCCTGATTATTCCGCGGCTTGCCGCCCCCGCACAACTCAACCTGATTAGCAACAATGCCCACCTTGCTCTGCATTTGACCATCTTTATTCTGCCACTTGTCCTGCTGGAGTCGTCCATACACTGTTACTTTAGACCCCTTATGCAAGTATTGGCCAACCTTTGTTTTATTTCCAAATACCACAACATCAAAGAAACTTGTTTTTTCTTTGTCCCCCCATCCGTACTTGTCCGCCACAGTAAATTTAAGCAGACTATTCTGGGGCAACTGCTGGAATGTGGGTTCCTCAACAACATTGCCTGTTAGTGCAACTTGATTCGCCATAGTGTTTCTCCTAATTAAGCCTCATTTTTCAATTTATCTATTTTCTCTTGTGCAAATTCCTGTAATTCGCGAAAACCATTCATTAACTTAATCCTCACACACTCTTTGCTAAGTTCGCTGGTTCTTATGTCAACTCGTGCTGCAATGCCAACCGCTGTCGCCACCCCGTTATCAGTCGTCCAAAAATCGACGCGGTCGTTCCCCAATAACTCCTTACAATACTCGTTAGCGTCTTTTGCTCTATCATTGTTCATTTTCTTCCCCCACAATTCGGGTTATTCTGCTGTAATTTCCTGTCTTCTTTATATTATACCAAAAATCCGACAGAAAGTCAAGTAAAAGTTATTCACTATTTTCATTTTTTGCAAGTTTCCAATCCCTATTGGGTGGGGGAACAACAATTCCCAATTCGGACAACGTTTGTATGCAATTATCAATGTAGTCCATCATTTCCCGCGTGTTTAATTCCGACAATTCCCTCTGATGTTCCAATTCGGTTCCGGCATTTTCAGTGAGAAACATTTGTCGAAAAATTAAATCCAATTCCCATCGTCCATCTGCTGTTTGGCCATAACCGAGTTCTTGCGACGATTGTTTGATAATCACCGCAAAATAATATTTCAATTGCTGGTTACTTTTTGTTGCATACTCTTTATCTATCGACATTACAATCGGCGTATCGTCCGGAATGCTGGAAAAAAACATCTCAATCAGATGGGGCTGTTGCAATTTTAGTTTGCCGCCAACAATCTTTCCATAAAATTTTGCACTATATTTCGACATTTTCGACCCTTAGTTTCATTCGCCTGCTATATTACGATTCGCGTAGTTTTTTAGCAAACCCGCAGACGGAGCGGGCAGGGCAGTAAGCCTCACAACGCTTGCATCCGCCTGGCCTAATCTCCACATAACCACCTCTTATGGTACGTGCCATTTCGTCAGCCTCAGATTGGTTTGTCTTGAGTCCACCCCTTACAGCGGATTTTTGACCTTCTTTCATAACCGCATAAATAGTGGGTTTTTCCCACCGCTCTTCAGGAGAACACACTTTCGGGTGGGTCTGCTCGTGTACCTGTAGTCTGGACAATAGGTATTTCTCCAGCACCTCATCCGACCATACCTTATGTTCCACTACAACTCTCTGGCATTGCGGATAATCCTTGTCTTGCATCGCTTTTGACACAGACCAATCTTTGACAAACAGGATGTTACGCAGCCGCTTTGCCGCTGGAAGGCCTCTACGTATCGCCAACCAACGATAGATATTCAATTGGGCCGCGTACTCATTGTACTCCTGCTTAACCGATTTCCAGACTGATGTTGTCTTGTAGTCGTCGATGCTCAGATTCGCAAGGTCAAACAAATCCAATGTACCTTTAATTGTCGGATGGTTTGGCAAATCGACCGACAATGACAACTCTTTGATAACATTCGGCCTGCTGATTTGCTCCAATTTGTGGTGTATATCCGTACCAAAAATTACCCACAAATACTCCGACGCATCAATGACGATGTCGTCCCAGTGGTCAATCATCAGACGTTTTATCATCGGGGGGTTGATCAACTCTGTTACCCGCAAGACATCAGGCACTGGCCGATAGATTGATTTGTTAATAATTTGCAATTCGTCATACGACAGATTGTAATTGTTTGTCAATTTCATCAAATTATCTCCATAATAACGCCCTCAAGGTATTTGCAATTTCCTATCAATTGGGTCGTTTTATTGCCGTCTTTCCACAGGTACGCCACAAACCGGACATCCGATTGTACACGGTGTGCTTCGTAGAATTCAGGCTTAACAAGCGATGGACTGCGTACCTTATACACCATACCCACCTGCTCACAAGGCCAAATTTCCGTATCCCTGCTGGTGTGCTGGTTTCGGAAATCCCGCAAAGATTGGTATAATCTATTTTCCAGATTTGCAATACTTTCCGCAAGTACCCCTATAACATCCGCGGGGTCATCCATACACTGTCGGCAAATGTATATGGTAGGGCAGGCTTCGTAGCAGGTTCCCCACTCCTCACAAATTTCACATTGTTGATTTTTTACCAATCTCAAATTTATATTGTTAATATCCATTTTTCGTCTCCTAATTAAATGTCATTGTGTATATTATATCAAATTTCAGCCGCCAAGTCAATAGAAATCATCACCATTGTCCAAAATTTTTGAAAACATCCGTCATTGGACGTATCTCAAAATGGTAATGACTCAATTCCCTCAGTTTTACCGCCTCAGGAATTTCCGCGGAATTGCCACCGAAAAGATGTTCGGTAAATTCGTTCAGGCATTCCTCAAACGGGAGACCTCTCCCAATAGGACTTACTTCGTTTGTGTCTTCATCATAAATTTCATACAAAATCATTGTACACCTCACTTTCTATTAAAACAACTCGCCATTTTCAGTGAATTCATATCCATTTTCACGAATTACATCCATAATACTCTCCTCTGATGACAAATACTCATATTCCTTTTCCAGTGTCCGGTATGACCAGTCCATAAAATCCCGTAGGACTTCACTTAATGGTTCCTCTTCATTCTCAGGAATCCACCCGCTAACCCCGTCCGGTCGAATCCAGTCAATGCGGATGTCGGTACAATACTTGTGGTAATAACGACCGGATTGCCTCACAACCGCCGTCAAGCCATAAAACCATTTCCTCTGGAGTGCTACCAAATCATCCGCTATTTTGTGCAATGTTTCATCTGCTGGGCGGCGTTTTCTGATGTTTTGCTGGCATCCTTTTGCAAATTCGTAACGGCCTTCAAAGCACGAACCATCCACCCGTGAACCAAAGCCCGAAAAGTACACCTTGTCTATTGTTATCCCTAAAATAGCACCGGTCTCTTTTATGTAGTCAATCACGTAATCACAATACTCCGGAAACACAACATCCAAATCTTGCATTGCGGCACTGTAAGCCTGCTCATAAGCCTCTTTTTTAGCCGCTTCTGATAAGTCATCAAATTTGTACATTTTAACTTTCATTTTCGCTCTCCAAAAAGGTTTCGTTTTTTATTCTATTAAATTATACACTATTTTTGTGTTCGAAATTTGACTTTTTGGTACTTATTGTAAAATTCCTTAAACATATTTACTTGTTTTTTCAGGGTATCCACGCTAAATCGTGATAACTTCGAATGTGCGTCCTGATAACCAATGCCCAAATTATACCGGCCAATGTCGGTATCCAAAAAACAGATGTCGGTAAATGAACCCAATCCAATCGGCCAATAATCGGACACAGCCGCCTCTAACTCAGGACATATTATGTCATACATAACGACATCATCCCCTTCACGGTCAAATTCGACTATCCAGTTGTAGTCCCGTAATTGGTGATATTGGGCAGTACTACATCCAGATTCCTCCAAATCTGTCAACAGCACGTCCGCCTTGAGAAGACCGCCCAACTTTGTTGCTACGTAGCAACCTACCCTGTCGTCGAATCCAGCCCCATAATAGTAATCCCCATCCTGCCCGACAAGGCAAGGTACTTGTACCGTGTCAAGATGTGCCACAAACAAAACGTCTCCGCCCCTATCAATAAATATCCGCCGCCTATCTCGACAATCCCCGTCAAGAACATAAGATTCCCAATCTCGTAAGATTTTATTGATGTTTTGCATCCAATATTTCAACATTGTATCCCCGCATATTTATGCCATCCGGTTTGTAAAACAGCACGTGTATGATCAAAAGCACAATCGGCACACCGCCTGTCATTGTATGCAATATCCCCCACCCATTGACCACACACACAGCAAATATAGTGTTCGGCACAATCTTGACATAGAACCACCTCATCTTCACGGCCTTTGGCTGGCATCGCCGGTTCCCCACAGTCCTTACATAACGGCAAACATTTGTAGCAATCCTCACATACAGATGTACCGTCCACCTTTTTAGAGGTTGTTAAAAGCATACAGTCCCCGCAATGTGGACAAATGCCGACAACGGAACTAAAACAGAAAGAACAATAGTAATCGCCGTCGAATTCGCATACTTCATCACAGTTTAGGTGGTTTCCACAGCAAGTACACCTGAACATTTTCAGGTATCCGTCAGTCTGGTCAAGCGGAAAATAGTCATAGTAATCGTCTTGTACCGCCGTACTCAAGGTCAACCGCCCGTCCCGTATGCAACCCCACTCAAAGGTGTCTTGATATGGCACACAGCCGTCTTCATATACTAACTCACTTACGGTCAAATCCGGCGTGTCCGCCCCGTACCGCAACCAGTCCCTGCTGTCGGCATACTCTACCATCTTTTTTATGAGGATGTCCGAATCCGAATAAATCCTGTCCATATAGATATACCCCTCATCAGTCTTGACAACCATTGCCCTTGCGGAGTTATCACCAAGGGTCATCACCAATTGACTGTAACGGTCGTCATTGTCCGCGTACAATTTGACTAAATAGCGGTCTCCAGTCATACACGATTGACCCCCCACCTCTCTTTGGTAGTTTTCGGCTACAGCATCCCCCGTATCTATCCGGACATCAATCAATTCCGGATATAGCATATCATTTATTCTATCGGCACACCGATGTATTTCCTCAGACGGCAACATATCCGCCAAACCAAGTTTGCGGCTTAGAAATCGGGTGGTCTTTATCCTTGTCCGCCTGGTCTTCTCATCATAAGCAATAAAGCCTGATTCAACGAGACTGTCCGACGGGCGGAGTTTTTTCAATTCATCCCGCAAACGTGCTGTAATACATCTTCGTTTGTGGGGTGGAAACGAACGGATACTCAAACGCACCATTACCAATATTATTCTTTCACAATTCATTTTTCTATCCCCCAAGATTTTATTTCTTCAACAACATTAGCCGGTATTTCACGGAAAAGCCAACCTTCACCGTATCTATATCCGCGTTTACCTGCCCTCACCTCATCAGGCAAACACTCTTGAGGTTTGAGGTCATCAATCTTAGTATCCTCATACAGATTGATTGACTTTAGATATTTGCAAGCGTCCTCATAGTCATATTTATTGCCCTTCGCTATCCATTCCTCAATTGCGGCGGTTTGACGCGGCGTTCCCGCGTTCATATCATTCAAGTGGTATTCTCTCCATATTTCGATCATCCGCCGCAACGTCTGATTGTCCGGAAAATAATCCAGCAGTCGGTGGCACATTTGACCGCCACAGTAGATACTGTCTCTTATACACATCTGACGCTGCCGACGAAGAGGATAGTGTAG
>OMKS01001306.1_pt1 | contig 22360 bp, 12 predicted proteins | sample 1674721 | NCBI WGS metagenome assembly OMKS01 (sample SAMN06264996, study PRJEB25208) | sediment metagenome | isolation source: hot spring sediment | place: USA: California | collected 2014-09-02
CCCAAAGGCCGCAACGTTATTATTGATAAATCTTATGGTGCTCCTATGATCACCAAAGACGGTGTTACCGTTGCCAAGGAAATTGAACTGAAAGACCCAGTCGAAAACATGGGCGCTCAGATGCTCAAGGAAGTTGCTTCAAAAACTGGCGATGTGGCTGGCGATGGAACCACCACTGCCACCGTGTTGGCCCAGGCTATTGTTGCCACCGGTTTGAAAAATGTTACCGCAGGCGCCAATCCAATGGACCTGAAACGCGGCATTGAAAAGGCCGTGACATCAGTTGTTGAGAACCTGAAGCAGCAATCGAAAGAGATTGGCGACAGTTTTGAGAAAATCGAACAAGTTGCCTCCGTTTCGGCTAATAACGATACCCATATTGGCAAACTCATTGCCGAAGCGATGGGCAAGGTTAAAAAAGAAGGTGTGATCACCATTGAGGAAGCCAAGGGCATAGAAACAACCGTTAAAGTGGTTGAAGGCATGCAATTCGACCGCGGCTACATTTCTCCCTATTTTGTAACCGATGCTGAAAAAATGGAAGCCGTTTACGAAAATCCCTACATCCTGATCCACGACAAGAAGATCAGCGTGATGAAAGACCTGCTGCCTATCCTCGAAAAAGTTGCCCAGTCGGGCCGTCCGATGGTCATCATTTCCGAAGACGTTGAAGGCGAAGCGCTTGCAACCTTGGTTGTGAACAAGATTCGCGGATCGTTGAAGATTGTTGCCGTGAAGGCACCCGGATTTGGCGATCGCCGCAAAGAAATGCTCGAAGACATTGCCATCCTGACAGGCGGCACTGTGATCTCAGAAGAAAAAGGTTATAAACTCGAAGATGCCAACCTGAGCTACTTAGGCCAGGCTGAAAAAATTACCGTTGATAAGGACAACACAACCATCGTAAGCGGTAAGGGACAAAAATCCGACATTGACGGACGCATCAGGCAGATCAAAGCCCAGATGGAAACTACAACCTCTGACTATGACCGCGAAAAACTGCAGGAACGCCTGGCTAAACTGGCCGGTGGTGTTGCTGTAATTTATGTTGGTGCTGCCAGCGAAGTGGAAATGAAAGAAAAGAAAGACCGCTTTGATGATGCACTTCACGCAACCCGCGCCGCTATTGAAGAAGGTATTATCCCAGGTGGAGGAATCGCTTACATCCGTGCAATAGAAAATCTAAGCTCAGTAAAATGCGACAACGAAGACGAAATAACCGGCGTTCAGATTGTAAAAAGAGCTTTGGAAGAACCACTGCGCCAGATTGTTGAAAATGCAGGCATGGAAGGTTCAGTCGTGGTTCAGAAAGTAAAGGAAGGAAAAGGCGATTATGGTTTCAATGCCCGCACCGATGTTTATGAAAACCTCTACGAAGCGGGTGTGATTGATCCAACCAAGGTGACACGCGTTGCCCTGGAAAATGCCGCTTCAATTGCCGGTATGCTCCTCACTACTGAATGTGTGGTTTCTGAAATTAAAGAAGAAAAAGAAGCTCCCGCAATGCCTAACCCGGGAATGGGTGGCATGGGCGGAATGTACTAAAACCAGTTGCAAGAATAAAATTAAAACAGCCGTCTTATTTTCAGGACGGCTGTTTTTTTTGTGATCCGTTAAACGCTTTGACTAATCAGGGGTTTTTCTAATTTTGCAACTTTAAATTGAATTGTACTCATTATGATGTTTTTAAAATATGATTTCAAAACGTGATTTTTCAGTTTAAACATATTTTGTTAAACGTTGATTGAAAATAGTTGAACAAAACTATTTGTTTGTCGTTTTTAATTGCAAACTAGCTTTTTCATCTCCCAGCTTTCAAGAGAAAAACAAAAATTGCGTAAGGTTCACAAAATTCAAAAAACGAAAAAGATCACCGAAAAATGGAAGTCATGACAAAAGCCCGGCCAATCAAGGGATTTTCCCGGCTCAGCAAAGAAGATAAAATTGAAGAGATTGTTTCCTTACTCCAGGATCCTGAGGCCGGAATCAGCCTGCTAAAATCTTTTTGGCACGACGATGCCAACATGCAGAAACTCTTTGAAGAATTCAGTGAGAATACTGTTTCAAACTATTTCTTTCCTTACGGTGTGGCGCCAAACTTCATGATAAACGGCCAGGTGATGATGATGCCCATGGTTATCGAGGAAAGCTCGGTGGTAGCAGCAGCAGCCAACAGCGCCCGCTTCTGGATCGAACGGGGTGGGTTTCACAGCAAAGTTATTTCAACGACAAAAATCGGGCAGGTTCATTTTATCTGGGAAGGAGAGGATGATATTATTCAGCAGCATTTTGCAGAACTTCGGACATTGATGCTTCAAAAAACCAGTTCAATTACCGCCAATATGGAAAAACGGGGCGGTGGCATACTCGACATTGAACTGCTGAACAAACGCAACGATATTCCGGGTTATTATCAGGTAGTGGCTTCGTTTGATACGCGCGATGCCATGGGAGCCAATTTTATCAATAGCTGCCTCGAGGAATTTGCTGATGTGCTCAGAGAAAATCTGGACCTGAACCCAAAGTACGGGGGGCACGAATGTCAGGTAATCATGTCAATTCTGTCAAATTACACTCCCGAATGTTTGGTTGAAGCCTGGGTAGAATGTCCGGTAGCCTCCTTAAAAGGAGTTGACGACAGCACTGAGCCCGAAGAATTTGTCAATAAATTTATCAAAGCTGTTGAAATTGCTCAGGTTGATATACACCGTGCAGCAACCCACAACAAAGGAATTTTTAACGGAATAGATGCCGTGGCGCTGGCTACCGGCAACGATTTTCGTGCCATCGAGGCCTGCGGGCATGCTTATGCAGCCAGGTCAGGTTCTTACAAGGGTCTTACAGAAGTTGAAGTAAAAAATAACATTTTCAGATATACGCTCAGAATTCCCATGGCGCTCGGCAGTGTGGGAGGTTTAACCAGTTTGCATCCCATGGCGCGATTTTCTCTTGAAATGATGGGCAACCCATCAGCCGAAAAACTTATGATGATCGCCTCGGCGGCAGGATTAGCCAACAATTTCAGCGCACTGAAATCGCTTGTAACCAAGGGCATCCAGAAAGGCCACATGAAAATGCATCTGCTCAATATTTTAAACTCATTTAACGCCACTGACCAGGAAAAAGAACTTGCAATAGAATATTTTAAAACCCATAAGGTTTCAACACGCAAAGTTTCCGATTTTCTGGATCAGATCCGTTAAGCTGAACTTCAAACCTCCCTCCCATCATGAAACCCCAATATTATTCGCACGGCAAACTAATGATCTCAGGCGAATACCTGGTGCTGCTTGGCGCCAGGGCTTTTGCCATTCCGGTTCGCTTCGGGCAAAGCATGCTAACCCAAGAATCAGGTGCTGATGGTTTGATTTACTGGAAAACAAAAGTGCAGGATAAGGCCTGGTTCGAAGCAGAATTTACAACTACAGATTTCACAATCACCAGGTGCAATCAGGAACAAGCGGCAGGTTTTGTCCGCAATTTATTGATTGCAGCACGTCAGCTTAACCCGGATTTTCTCCACGGAAATACCGGACTCATGGTAGAATGTTTTGTTGATTTTGACATGCAGTGGGGGTTAGGCTCAAGTTCCTCGCTCATCTCTAATGTTGCATACTGGGCTGACATTGACCCGCTTGAATTACACGCCAAAGTCTCAAAAGGCTCGGGCTACGATGTGGCCTGCGCCCGCTCCACAAAACCTGTATTGTTTGAACCAGGTGCTGGCAAGCCAAATATTTCGCTTGTTGATTTCCGGCCATCCTTCAGTAAGCATATTTATTTTATTCACCTCGGAAAAAAGAAAGATTCGCAGGCTGATGTAGAGATTTTTTTATGCAAAAAAAGCAATTACCCGCTGGAAATTGAGCGGATCAGCAAGATCAGCCGGCGAATGGCCGTTTCTGACAATTACCACGAATTTGGTGAATTGATGCATGAACATGAAGAAATAATGTCGGCAGTACTGCAAAAAGCAACACTCAAAGCCAGCCGCTTCAGCGATTTCGCAGGCGAAATAAAATCGCTCGGCGCATGGGGCGGCGACTTTGCAATGGCACTATGGCCGTATGATAAGGGCAGCCTGACAAAATACCTTGCCGATAAAAATACCGGGCTGGTTTTTAGTTTAAACGAAATGATGTATGAACCCAATGAGTAATACAAAAAATGTCATGTTCAAACCACATGCGGTGCAAACTCCTGACGGTTTTGAGACAGCCTGGCAAAGCCCCTCCAACATTGCACTGGTAAAGTATTGGGGAAAAATCGGCAACCAGATTCCCATGAATCCTTCCATAAGCATGACGCTGGACACCTCGGTAACACGCACAGCAGTTCGCGCCCGAAAAAAAGATAAACCAGGCAGTAATGTTCAACTCAGATATATTTTTGATGGCAAAGAAAATCCTGATTTCCAAGCCAGGGTGCTTGCCTTGCTCAGAAGTTTGGACGATGAACTTGCATTTTTAAAAGACTACGCCCTGGAAATTGATAGTTCGAACACATTTCCCCATTCAGCCGGCATAGCCTCCTCGGCTTCCTCCATGAGTGCATTGGCTCTGTGTTTGCTTAGCATCGAAAATGTCGCCGGGAAAAAAAAATCAAATATTCACTCATTTCTGAAAAAAGCCTCACACATTGCACGCCTGGGTTCGGGAAGTGCAAGCCGTTCGGTTTATGGCGGTTTTGTGCTGTGGGGAAAGTCCAGTGTGATCCCTAAATCAGGAGATCATTTCGCCATTCCCCTTCCGGTGAAAATACATCCGGTGTTTGATGGGATGCGCGATAGCATTCTTGTGATTGATCAAGGCGAGAAACCAGTATCAAGCCGGTCCGGCCACGAAAAAATGGATCAACACCCTTTTAAAAAAGGCCGCATCATGCAGGCCGGTCAAAACCTGCAGCTTATCGCCGGGGCATTGAACACAGGCAATTGGGAGATGTTTAGCCGGGTAGTCGAAAATGAAGCCCTCACACTTCACGGACTGATGATGAGCTCCCATCCCGGATTCCTGCTTATCCAACCCAACACCCTGAAAGCCATCGAAAAAATCAGTACTTTCAGAAACCAGACAAAAACAAAAATTACTTACACCCTTGACGCAGGCCCTAACCTTCATGTGCTTTATCCGCAGGAAGACAGTAGCCTGGTTCAGCAATTTATCCATGGCGAACTGGCTGCCTACTGCCATAATAATTATGTGATCCACGACCAGATCGGCCGGGGGCCACACCCAATATCCTGAAAAAACATGAAGAGGAAACCTGACATATTTTATTCCAAGATTCTGCTTTTTGGCGAGTACAGCATTCTTTGCGACTCCATGGGGCTTACCATTCCTTACACCCACTTCAAAGCCGAACTCAGCTTTGTAAAAGAAAACAAGTACACCGACCTCGATTATGCCCGCAACAGCAACCATCTGCTGGCAAGCTACATTCCTTACCTGCGCAACCTTGCCGATCGAAACGAACTTCATTGTGCGCTGGATGTTGAGGCCTTTGCAGCGGATGTCAGCCGGGGGCTTTACCTCGAGAGCAATATTCCGCAGGGCTATGGTGTGGGAAGTTCAGGTGCACTGGTAGCAGCACTTTATAAAAAATATGTAGCCAACGCTTTTCCGGATGATGGCATGCTGAATGCTGAGGAGATCAATGAATTGCGGCTGCAGTTCTCGCAGTTGGAATCTTTTTTTCATGGAACCAGTTCAGGCATTGATCCTTTGAATTGTTATCTCAGTCAGCCTTTGCTGATCCGCTCGCGCGAAGATACTTCGGTAGTTGGAATTCCCGGCGACGAGGACAACAGGCAAGGTGGGATATTTTTGTTGAACACAGGCGCCCCGGGGAAAACTGAGCCGCTTGTTAACCTTTTCATGGAAAAGTGCCAAGACGAAGGGTTCAAACAATTGATCAAAAACAACATGATCCCGCTCACCAACAATTGCATCATGAACCTTATCAGTGGTGAAACTCAGGCTTTTTTTGAGAACCTGCGTCACTTATCGGAGTTTCTGCTCGAAAACTTCAAACCCATGGTCCCCTCCCAGTTTGAAGAAATATGGAAACATGGCCTCGAAAGCAACGACTTTTATCTTAAGTTGTGCGGTTCCGGTGGCGGAGGATTCCTGCTTGGTTTCACAAAAAATTACGAAAAAGCAAAGCAAATTCTCAAGGCCGCCAATATTGATGTTATCCCGGTTTACCTGAATTCATAAGCCTTAACACGTTTTTTCAGAAAACATATTGACATGTGATTATATATTAACTACATTTGCATGAATTTTTCAACGCAATGTAATCAATAAAATCGTAGTCATGTCACAGGTATCATTCAGGCTATCCGGGAAAATAGTTGATGTTGTAAACCGCAAAATCTTTTCCGGACATATCGAAATTCACCAAGGCAAGGTAAAGCAACTTATTGCCGACGAAAATGTTCCCGCTCAGTTTATCCTTCCCGGTTTGATTGATGCCCACATCCACATCGAGAGTTCCATGCTCATTCCTTCTGAATTTGCCCGCATGGCGGTGATTCACGGAACTGTGGCCTCGATCAGCGACCCCCACGAAATTGCCAATGTGCTGGGAATGGAAGGGGTGAAATTCATGATAGAAAACGGTAAAAAAGTCCTGTTTAAGTTCTTTTTTGGCGCCCCATCGTGCGTACCCGCCACCGGGTTCGAAACTTCAGGCACTTTCCTGGGAGCCGATGCCGTGGAGGAAATGCTCGACTGGCAAGAAGTGTTGTACCTTTCGGAAATGATGAACTTCCCCGGTGTTCTTTTTGGCGATCCGGAAGTAAAAGCCAAACTTGAAGCCGCCCGCAAACGCAACAAGGTAATTGACGGCCATGCACCCGGCCTGCGTGGCGAAGATGCCCGCAAGTATGCCGAAGCCGGGATCTCAACCGATCACGAATGTTTTACCCTGGAAGAAGGCCGCGAAAAAGCCGGCCTGGGCATGAAAATCCTGATCCGGGAAGGAAGCGCCGCCCGCAATTTCGATACACTCATCCCACTGCTCAATGAATGTCCTGACAAAGTGATGTTTTGCTCTGACGACAAACACCCCGACGAACTGATACAAAACCATATCAATTGCCTTGTAGCCAAAGCAATCAGTGCAGGTTACGATATTCTTGATGTGGTGAGCGCCTGCACCATCAATCCGGTGAAACATTACGGCCTGACAGCTGGCCTGCTGCAGCCCGGCGATGATGCCGACATGATCGTGGTTGACTCACCCGCCAGCATGAAAGTGCTGGGAACCTATATCAAAGGACAAAAAGTTGCCGAAAACGGCATTTCGCTGATCCCGGCAGTTCCAGAGCAAGCCATTAACAGGTTTCAGGCTAATGCAGTCGGCCCTGCCGATATTCAGGTTCCGGCTGAAGGTTCGCACATGAATGTTATTGAAGCACTTGACGGGCAGATCATCACCAGGCGGATGCTTGCCGAGGCCAGCATCCGTGAGGGCAAGGTTCAGAGCGACACAAGCCGCGACATCCTGAAAATGGTGGTGCTCAACCGCTACAATCCAACTCCGCCAGCCATCGGGTTTGTGCATGGTTTTTCATTAGAATGCGGTGCAATTGCCTCCACCGTGGCACACGACAGCCACAATATCATTGCCCTGGGCGTTAGCGATGAAGCAATTTGCACTGCCATCAATATATTGATTGAAAACAAAGGAGGCATTGCCGCCACTGATGGCCATGAGCACCTGGTGCTGCCGCTGCCGGTTGCAGGGCTTATGTCGCTCGAAAATGGCTACGAGGTAGCCCGCAAATACAAACGCTTAGACGAAATGGCCAAGAAAATGGGAAGCCGCCTCTCTGCACCATTCATGACTTTGTCCTTCCTTGCTTTGCTTGTTATTCCTGAATTAAGACTCAGCGATAAAGGCCTGTTTGATGGTTCAAAGTTTGAGTTCGTCTCATTGTTTGAACCCACAAGCAAATAATTTTATATCTTATATAGTGAATTATATTAGTTCTTTTATATTTGCACAAAATTTTAACCATCATGAAAAGTATTGATTTAGACGTTGTAAAACTAGAAGCTGCTGCCAGCAAACTAAGGGCAATGGCTCATCCCATGCGGATTGCCATCTTAGATCTGCTAAAGGAAGAAAAGAAAATGAGTGTAACTCAGATTTTCGAGCGCTTGAACCTTGAGCAGGCAGCCGCCTCACACCATCTGAACATCCTTAAAACCAAGGGCGTACTGGTTTCAAAACGCGACGGAAAGAAAATCATGTATTCGCTCAAGCACAAAGCACTAACTGATATTATTTATTGTATCAATAAATGCCACAGCGAATAATCGCGATATCTTCTGTCGCACCTTTGGCCACACACGATGGTGTTATGTGGAAGTGTTGATTTGGTCTTCCCACGAAAAACATTCATGGCAAAACCTATATACCCTGCGGTTTGCAGCAATCATGGCTCAACTCGCAGGGTGTATTTTTTTTAGGACCCTATTCAGGAATGATAAAAGTTTCCTCAATATCCCAGTTGGCTCGCAGCTCCAATGCTTTATCGAACACAAAAACTTTTTCGGGTTGCCGGCCTTCAAAATAAACGCCTGTATCCCATCTGCCGTTTGAGTTGGCATCGTGTATAAGCCTTACCTGATATTTTCCGGGCATCAGGACTAAAAATGCTAACTGAGAACTGTCAAGTGGTATAATTTTTTGTTGCAGTTTACGGCCGCGATCGTCGAGCAGTTCTACAATAAACTGACCGGAAGTAAAACTGTGCTCAAGGTTGAGCCTGATGTTTCCATAATCGCTGCGCATGCGGGTGCGGAAGCTGCGCTGCAAAGTGTCGTTGTAATGCCCGTAAATGCTAAGAAAAACGGAATCGGGGATGAGCAGGTCGTAATGGGTGGTGTCTTTCCAGGGATACTCTATTCGTAAAAACCGTTGCACCTCATCCCTGAATTTTATTTCAGGTAAAATCCTGACGGAATCCTCGAGCAGTTCAATTCGCTCAATATCTATTGCCGCAATTGGTTCAGAAAAAGTAAGTTCAATGGGTTTATGTAGATCGGCCTGCCCGGTGCGGGGCAGGTTGCTGCGCACATCAAGGCGTAGCACGGTAGTGTCGGTTTGTTTTTGTTTCCGGTGGTCCTGAAACCGTGTAAGCGGACGCTGTAGCGTGTCCGTTTCCAATTTTTCGGCGCTGATCTCCAGCTTGAGGGTGTCGCGGTCAACATCAGTCAACCAGTACCATAAAGTGTCGGCTTTGCTGCTGGTTTCCGGAATTTTCCAGGGATGATCAAAAGCCGGGATCGCTTCAATTTTTAAGTTTTTTACCGGAAACCTGAAGATAAACTGCAACTTGTTGGGGTGCAGGTATTCGAATTTTTCGAGCCGTTGCGTGGAATCCACCTCGTTGAACAAATGAAGCATCAATGCCTGATCCTTTCTTACTTGCTTCAACGAATCTTCTGTGGCCTGTTGTTGTTCATTCAGAAAATTATTGCGTTCCGCATCATTCTCAAATTCGCCGTGTTTGTGCTCATCTTTTTCAAGAACCCGTTCATCACCCTTGATATCGTCGCCCGGAATGGTATCTTGCACAGGTTTCCTGACTGGCGCCAACGGATGCACGAGGCTGTCAATAAACGCTATTTCTTCGTTGGGCATGTCGTAAATCAGATTGGCATTCACATCGCGCAAAGCAAAAACCTTGTATGGAATATTCCTGAGATTGGTGAAATAAAACTGCCCTTCCTCATTGGTTCTTGAAATATAATAAGGTCTTTCTTGTAGCGGAATAGAGTCTTCATAAATATCGTAAAGCATCACAAAAACTTCTTTTTCCGGCTCCTGGGTGAAAGCGTTTACAAGCTTGCCCGATAGTTCCATAGAATCGAGCACCGGCCCGGTGGAGAAGATATAGCGAAAGTTCGGAATGGCATTGCCTTCGGTGAAATCGGCAATGGCGTCGCCGAAAAACAGCGTGTAGGTTGTGTTTGGCCTTAGCTCTTCATCAAAGCGGATGACCAGCGACTTTCCCCTGATCCGGGTTTCAGGAACTTTTATAAAAGGAGGTGAACTGAGAAACTTTTGCGAAAGTCCCCGCAATTGTATGAACTCATCGAACCAGATGCGAATTTCTCTGGCATCGAAATTCACTGAACCATTTTCCGGTTCTGAACGCAAAATCACCGGCGGATCGGTATCGCGCGGCCCACCGGTGGGTGCTACCGGATTGGCACAGGCAGCCAGCATCAGGCAAACAAAGCTTAACTGAATCCAGTTCACCATTTTTTTGCGGCCGATATAAAGTTTTGTGGTAACGAGCATGCCCCTGGTTCAAATAAAAACGATACAAACCTAATGGAAATAACATTATGAGCGTAAATTCTACTGATATTATTGCCCGGAGCCACTGAATTATTATGTGCTCAAAAAGTAGTAATTTTACGCTTTGCTTAAAAAATCAATCACCAACAAACGTTCTGAAAGATGCTTCGAATTACAGGAATACTTTTATTTACAGGCCTTTTTATTTATGCTGCGGCGCAACACAGCGTTTTCGATCCGGGCCACATCGGCTGTGCCTGCCACAAGAAATCCTCCCACCTCCGGCTCGAAAAAGGCCTGAAATCTTCAGGGCTGGAAATGAACCAACATTACCACCGCTTTGAATGGTTTATTGACCCAAGTGTGCGCTACATCCGAGGTTCAGTTTCTTCGCATCATGTGATGAACCATGAAAGCAGTACGCTCAGTTTCGACCTGTCGTCGGCGCTGAATGTTGATTCGGTGATCTATCACGGTGATCATGCCGGCTTCCAGCATGGCAACGATTTACTAACCGTTACGCTGCCGGCAAGTGTTCCGGCCGGCACATCGGATTCGGTGAGTATTTTTTACCAGGGCGTTCCGCCGGTGGGTTCGGGCTTCGGGTCCTTTGTGCAGGGTTCGCATGCAGGCATCCCGATTCTTTGGACATTGTCGCAACCCTATGGCTGCTCCGACTGGTGGCCATGCAAAAACGGGCTTACTGATAAAATTGATTCGATTGACATCATCGTAACTTCGCCCTTGCCGCACCGCACAGCCTCCAACGGCCTGCTCATTGGCGAATGGGTTGAAAACGGCCAGCGAACCTGCCATTGGCGCCACCGCTACCCGATCGTTCCTTACCTGATTGCTATCTCGGTAACTGATTACGCCATTTACAGCGATTGGGTCCCACACGAAAACGATTCCATCCAAGTGCTCAATTATGTTTTTCCCAGTCAATTGGGAACGGTTCAAAACGAAACTCCCAACCTGATCCCGATCATGCAGTTGTTCAACGAACTGCTTGAACCATACCCTTTTATTCTTGAAAGATACGGACATGCGCAGTTTGGCTGGGGCGGAGGCATGGAGCACCAGACCATGAGCTTTATGGGAAGTTTCGGGCATGAACTGATGGCGCACGAGCTGGCGCATTCCTGGTTTGGGAATAAAATTACCACCGGGTCATGGGAAGACATCTGGGTAAACGAAGGTTTTGCCACTTACCTCACAGGCCTCACTTACGAGCACATGTTCGACGGCTATTACTGGCCGATCTGGAAAGAGATGAACATCAACTCGGTTACCTCGCAAGCCGGAGGGTCGGTATGGGTGGATGATACCACCTCTGTTTCCAGGATTTTTAACTCTAGGCTTTCGTACAGGAAAGGTGCTTTGATACTGCATACCCTGCGCTGGATCATCGGCGACGATGATTTTTTCCTGGCCATGCGCAACATGCTCAGCCATCCCAACCATGCCTATGGCTATATCAGAACCCAGGATGTGATTGGTTTTTTCGAAGAGGCATCGGGCAGAGACCTGGGCTGGTATTTCGATCAATGGTATTACGGGCAGGGATACCCGATTTATTTGGTTCAGTACAACATTCATTCAGGAACTCAGGCAACTGTTACGCTCTACCAGGGGCAATCGCATCCTTCGGTTGAGTTTTTTAGCCTGCCGGTGCCCTTGCTGCTTAGCGGTGAAGGGCAGGATACCCTGCTGGTGCTCGACAACACCTACAATATGCAAAGCTTTGAGGTAGATCCTGGCTTCATTCCCGAGAGTATCGAATTAGATCCAGAAATGTGGCTCATCACCCGCAACAGCCAGGTGGTGATTGGAGTTGATGAACCGGACAGCAGAAGTTTTGTAAACATTTTTCCGAATCCTGCCAGCGACTTTATTTTTATTGAAAGTACTGAACCCATCGAGGAAATCTTTTTTACAGAACCTGCCGGAAAGATGGTTCGCACCAATAAATTCAGGCAAAATGCCGGGCGGCTCTACCAGGCCGAAACCAGCCAACTTAGCGCCGGATTGTGGATTGTGCATGTTAAAACAAGCCAGGGAATAAAGCATAAGAAACTGGTGGTTGCAAGATAAAATCGCTTATTGTTTTGTTAGTATACTCCCGAGAAAATTTGCGTAAGAAGCGATTAACGGGTAGAATGAAGGAGATTTCTCACTTCGCCTTTTCGCTTCGCTCCAAGGCTGCGTTCGAGATGACAGGCAATGAATTTTTATGGGAGGGGATCGTGAGCGGGCGCTCCGCGCCCGCTCACGATCCCCCTTTAACTCACTGTCAACCTGTCATTTCGATCGAAAGAACGAAGCGAAGCGGAGTGCTGAGTTGAGAAATCTCCTTCACTTATGTCAGATTGAGTTAGATGAAAGTTCACAGGTGGTTTTTGGAAAATCGGAAATCATAAATTTCAATCCCGTACTGCCTGCTCCGATTTATCAGGGTGTGGGAGTAGGTTTCGAACCCTAAACGCCTATCTATTGCTAATTGCCAGGCCCGGTTTCACAATTCAGCTTTTCTATGATGTTGTCAACGGCATCAGCAAAAGGTAACAAAACAAAGTTGGCGCCAGCTTCTCTGAGTGCTTCCGCGCGTTTGGGGCTGTGCTGGGTAAGTATGATCCGGCCTTCGTAGCCGTAATTTTTCAGGTATTTCAGCAAATAAAGGTTCATCTGGTAATCGGTGATGGTGCTGATGATGACCTTTGAGTTTTTCAGTGGCAGCAAGGAGGGTAAATCGGGGTCGTCGGCATCGCCGTACATGGCTTTACGCCCATCGGCGCGCCACTGGTCAATCACTTTGGGGTCGAAATCAACACCAAGAATTTTGCGCCCGTGCGCTTCCAGCGCATTGGCGATATTGTGCCCGTAACGGCCTAAACCAAAAAGCACAACATCGTAGGTATCGTCTTTTGAAGTGCTTATTTCAGGATCGTCGCGCGGAATCTTTTGCTCAAAAACCAAAAGTAGTGGCGACAGCACATTAAAGATCTGGTGTGAGTAAATAATCAGGTAGGTTGACAAACCAATTGTGATCAAGCCCACCAGCGTGATCAAACCCATGGTTTCCTCGCCAATATGCCCCAGGCTCATGCCCAGGGAGGCAAGTATCAGGCTGAACTCACTGATCTGCGCCACGGTTAGCCCGGCCAGGAATGCCGTACGTTTGCGGTAGCCCATAATTCCCATGATCACCAGCACGATGAGGGGATTGCCGATAAGCACGAAGAGCGAAAAAATGATGGCAGGCAAAATGTTATCGCCAATGATACTAAGATCGAGCGTAGAACCCAGGTTCAGAAAGAAAAATAAGAGCAGGAAATCGCGCAGGGTAGCCATGCGGCCGCTGAGTACTTCGCGATATTCGGTTGAAGCCAGTGAAATACCGGCCAAAAAAGCGCCCACTTCTTTGCTGAAGCCCAGCCAATCGCCAAAAGCTGATAATGCCAGTGCCCATGCCAGGGCAAAAAGGATGAGCAATTCGGGGGTGCGTGCCAGTTTATTCACCAGCCAGGGCAACACAAAGCGCATGAGCAAACCAATAAAAACGAGTAGCCCCATGCCTTTTAAAAAAACCAAAGAAATAGTAACCACGGGCATCTCAGCGGTCTCGGTTCCTATCGCCGATAAGGTGATCATCAGCAACACCACCACAAGGTCCTGCATGATGAGAAAACCAATGGAAATCTGCCCATGCAAGGAGTCAATTTCCTTTTTATCGGAAAGCAGTTTAACAATGATGATGGTGCTTGAAAAGGTAAGTGCAATGGCAATGTAGAGCGAGGTAACATGTTCGAAACCAAGCTGCAGTCCAATCAGGTAGCCGATTACGGAAGTAAAAACCACCTGCCCGAGACCGGTGATGGTGGCCACTTTACCGATTGATTTTACGAGGCTAAGATCCAGTTTTAGACCTACCACAAAAAGCAGCACAGCAATACCCAACTCAGAGAGCAAGTGAATCTGTTCAATGGATTCAAGCAAATCCAAACCGAAAGGCCCCACCAGAATACCAACAACTATGAATGAAACGACCAAAGGCTGCCGCAGAAAACGACCCAGGAGACTGACGATGGCAGTCACCAGCAAAATGGCAGCAAATTCATAAAAGGAGTTGTCTATGATTTCCATAAGGCTTTGATGAGGCTGGGTTACTTGTGTACGCAAACGTAACAATAAATCATGCACGCGGTTCAAATTATCAAAATTTGCAGGCGAAGATTTTTTTATCGCCAAGATTCATCGCTTCTAATCCCGAAGATTGCTTCCCTTGTTTTACTATTTTTGCAGTCACCAAATAAAGCAGCATGTACCAGCCCATATTGAACACTTCAATTGAATACCTGAAAGGCGTGGGGCCAGCCAGGGCCGAACTGCTGAGGAAAGAGTTGAATGTTCATACCTATGAAGACCTGCTGTATTATTTCCCGTTTCGCCATGTTGACCGCAGCGAAGTGATCAGTATCAGCAATATAAACTCCGATGCCGCTTACATCCAGGTGAAAGGAGTGATCAGAAACCTTCAGGAAATCGGTTCAAAACGCAACAGCAGGCTCACTGCAATATTACAGGACGACAGCGGTGCAATTGAACTGGTGTGGTTCAAGGGAATTCGCTGGGTGAAGGAGAAGATCATCCCCGGCAAGGAATATCTTGTTTTTGGGAAACCCAATTTATTCAATAACAAGTTCAACATCCCGCATCCTGAAATTGACCTTGTTGAAGAAGCCAAAATCCTTGCCGGCGAGCCGTTACAGCCTTTTTACAGCTCGTCGGAAAAACTCAAATCAAAAGGCCTGCACAGCAAAGGGATCGCAAAAATAATGAGCAACCTGGTTGAAAAGGCAAGGGGCAGCATTCCGGAAATTTTGCCTGCATTTGTGCTCAAAGAAAACAAACTGATGGAACGTGAAGATGCCCTCTTGAACATGCATTTTCCGTCAGATGCGCTCAAACTCTCCCATGCCCGGTTCAGGCTGAAGTTCGAGGAACTTTTCTTAAATCAGCTTCCTTTGCTGATGAACCGCCAAAACCGCAAACTCAAAGCCGAAGGGCATCTTTTTGCGAAGATCGGCGATCACTTCAATAATTTTTATCATCAGTGCCTGCCTTTTAAGCTTACCAATGCCCAGAAGCGTGTGATCCGGGAAATCAGGCAGGATACAGGCACGGGCAAGCAAATGAACCGTCTGCTACAGGGCGATGTAGGCAGCGGTAAAACAGTGGTAGCACTCCTGACCATGCTCATGGCCCTTGACAATGGCTGCCAGGCCTGCATGATGGCGCCCACTGAAATCCTTGCCAATCAGCACTTCGAAACCCTGCAGCGCATGTTGCAGGGCATGGACCTGAAAATCGAACTGCTGACAGGTTCAACCAAAACAGCCAAACGCAACCGCATTCATGAGGCACTGCTGAGCGGTGATTTAAAAATACTGGTGGGAACCCATGCCCTGATTGAAGATGTGGTTCAGTTTAAGAACCTGGGCATGGTAATCATTGATGAGCAGCATCGCTTTGGCGTAGCTCAGCGTGCCAAACTCTGGCAAAAAAATACCATTCCACCCCATGTGCTGGTAATGACGGCCACACCCATACCACGCACCCTGGCCATGACGCTTTACGGCGACCTGGATTATTCGGCGATTGACGAGATGCCTCCGGGCCGTAAACCGGTAAAAACCATCCATTTTTACGATTCGCAGCGCCTCAGGGTATTTGGGTTCATGAAGCAACAGATAAAAGAAGGCCGGCAAATTTATGTGGTGTATCCTTTGATCCAGGAATCCGAAACCCTGGATCTGAAAGACCTGATGGACGGCTACGAAAGCATCGTCAGAGAGTTTCCGTTGCCGGAATATGCCGTGAGCATCGTTCACGGACAAATGAAGGCCGCTGAAAAAGATTATGAGATGCAGCGTTTTGTGAAAGGCGAAACGCAGATTATGGTGGCCACCACCGTGATAGAAGTTGGAGTAGATGTGCCCAACGCCTCGGTGATGGTGATCGAAAATGCCGAACGTTTCGGGCTGTCGCAACTTCACCAGTTGCGCGGGCGCGTGGGGCGCGGCGCCGACCAGAGCTATTGCATCCTGATGAGCAGCTACAAACTAACCAACGAGGCTAAAAAACGCCTTGCCACCATGGTTCAAACCAACGATGGTTTTGAAATTGCCAGTGTTGACCTACAGCTTCGCGGCCCGGGCGAGTTGCTGGGCACAAGGCAAAGCGGCACCCTGGAATTCAAGATCGCCGAGCTGGCAAAAGATGGCAAAATCCTTCAGTTAGCCCGCCTTGCCGCCGAAAAAATCGCTGAGAACAACCCCGAACTCAACAACCCGGATTATTTAACCTTGAAACGCCACCTGAAACAGATTACCGCAAAGCAGGCGAACTGGGGAAAAATATCTTAAGTTAATATGTTTTGATCGCCCTCTCTGGTATAAAATTCATGCTTGATGCTTTGAACTGTTAAACAAAACTTTTCATACTTTTGCAGGCCTGTTTTTTTAAAATCTCTCCGTAGCTCAGTTGGCAGAGCAGCTGACTCTTAATCAGCGGGTCCCAGGTTCGAGCCCTGGCGGGGAGACAAAATATACGGAACAAGTGATGAGGAGCGAGTGGCGATTAATTAGGCAATTGCATGGCGTATTATCTGTCAATAGTTCTTTAGATAGTAATGATCGGGGTGTGGCGCAGTTGGTAGCGCGCTACGTTCGGGACGTAGAGGTCGCGAGTTCGAGTCTCGCCACCCCGACTTTCACAAGCCACTTTAGCTCAGTTGGTAGAGCAGCGCATTCGTAATGCGCGGGTCGTGGGTTCGAGTCCCATGAGTGGCTCATATTTTAATCTTTTAGCGTAACTCTCAATATTCTCCTTTCCGAAATTCTTTCATATTCACATAATAGCACTGGCCACCCTACTTGTCGCCGGATTCTTTATTTTTGCCGATAGCTTTCTTGTTCCTGCTGAAAATTACAGACCAATTAACTTAACCATCACAATCGCATCACATGCTCACCGGCCATCGGAAATAACAAATTGACAAAATCTGGAACACCTTCTGGACAGGCGGCATCAGCAACCCGCTCACCGTGATTGAGCAGTTCACCTACCTGCTGTTCCTCCGCAGGCTCGACGGGCTACAACTGCTCAATGAAAAACAGGCCAGCATCACCAAAGCGCCCATCAAGGAACCCATCTTTGAAGAAAAGTTCTACCCTTTCCACTGGAACAGGTTCAAAAACTTCGAACCCGAAAGTATGTTCAACCTTTTCTCGTGCCATTCAATCGAAGGCATGACGGTGTTCGATCACATGAAAACCATCGGACAGGAAGGCGGCGTTTTGGCGAGTTCATGAAAGGCGCCACCTTTATGATCGGTACGCCCCGCTTGCTCGACCAGGTAATTCAGATGATGGATGAAATAAAAATGGAAGACTGCGACACCAAGGGCGACCTCTACGAATACATGCTCAGCAAAATCGCTTCGGCAGGCGAAAACGGTCAGTTCCGCACGCCGCGCCACATCATTGGCATGATGACCGAACTGGTGCAGCCCAAACAAAACGACCTGATGTGCGATCCCGCCATGGGAACCGCCGGTATGCTGGTGGCTGTTGGCGTATACATTCACCGCAAACACCCAGGATGGTTCCACGATAGGCATTTCCGCGAGCACTATAAAAACCACATGTTCACCGGTATCGAGTTCGACAGCACCATGATACGCATTGGCGCCATGAACCTGCAACTGCACGACATCCAAAACCCGAACCTGTTTCCCATAGACTCCCTCAGCGAGAGCAATGCCGATATGCGGGAGCGCTTCAGCCTGATCATGGCCAACCCGCCCTTTACCGGTAGCCTCGACTGCGATGCCGTGGAAAGCTCCATCCTGAAAATGGTGAAAACTAAAAAAACCGAACTGCTTTTCCTCGGACTGATCCTGCGCATGCTGAAAATTGGAGGCCGCGCCGCCGTGATCGTACCACAGGGTGTGCAGTTTGGCAGCAGCACCGCCCACAAGGCAATACGCCGCGAAATTGTAGAGGAACAAAAGCTCGAAGCCGTCATCTCCATGCCGGGCGGGGTGTTCAAGCCCTATGCCGGAGTGAGCACCGCCGTACTGGTATTTACCAAAACCAACAGCGGCGGAACCAACAATGTGTGGTTCTACGACATGCATGCCGACGGTTACAGCTTCGACGACAAACGCCAGGAAATCAAAGACAACGACATCCCCGACATTTTAGCCCGCTACCACAACCTTGAAGCCGAAGCCCAACGCCAACGCACCGACAAAAGCTTCCTCGTTCCCATCGAAGAGATCAAAGCCAACGACTGGGATCTAAGCGTGAATCGCTACAAACAGGTGGAGTATGAGGAGGTGGAATATGCCAAACCGGAAACACTGATTGAAGAAATTACCGAAATTGACCGAGAGAGAATGGAATTGCTTGAGAACCTGAAAAAAATGCTGGCATGAGAGCGATTTATTACCACAACTTGTCTCGCCAACGGCGGAACTTGTGTGCCGCGGCGTATAGGCAAACTCAGGCACAATATAATTCAAATAGCGCGATTGCCACAGAATAAACATGTTTTAATGTTTCCATTATAGATCGAAGCCCAAAAACATAAAGCATTTTGCACAATATGCGACTAAGGGGGGAAATCTCTATGATTTTTATCACAGGGCATCGATCCTCTCCTTCGTTGTAGCTTGGATTCTTTTAAATTAATTTTTCGGCCAGCAGAAAGAATTGTTAAAAAAATTTGCACCTTGAATGATACAGAAAGGCTTTTTCTGATACAAATTTGAGGCCCATCTTCGAATTTGCGACAAGCTGATTTGGTGTCAGGTCAGGAGGTCTGAATTTTATGTGCAACAAAAAGGGCAAGGCCTGCCTGATTGACCCGGCAGTTTATTATGGATTTCGTGAGATGGACATTGCCATGAGCAGGCTGTTTGGAGGTTTTTCAGGCAGTTTCTATAGAGCTTACCAGGAAACTTACCCGATGGCGCCCGGCTGGACCAGTCGCCTCGAAATCTGCAACCTCTATCCGCTGATGGTTCGCCTTAATTTATTTGGAGGAGGTTACCTTGGTTCAGTAAAGGCAATTGCTGGCAGGTTTTAGAAGACAATAAACAACAGCCCTCTGTACCTTTTTTAAACCACCACATTCACAATCCTTTTCGGAACTACGATGATCTTGCGGGGAGGTTTGCCGCCCAGCCATTTTTCTGATTCTTTTACGTTTAGAACAGCCTGTTCAATTTCAGGAACCGGCATATCAAGGGGCAGTTCTAATTTAAACCGCATTTTTCCGTTGAATGAAACCGGGTACTCAAAGGTATTCTCAACCAAATATTTATCATCATGAACCGGGTAAACTGAATCGCAAACACTACCTTGATTGCCAAGCTGATGCCATAACTCTTCGGCCAGGTGGGGGGCATAAGGCGAGATCAGAATTGCTAGATCCTGTAAAACTGATCGTTTATTGCACTTAACTTCAGCCAGTTCATTTACACAAATCATAAAACTGCTTACGGCAGTATTGAACGAGAACCGCTCAATATCTTCCCTGACTTTTTTAATGGTTCGGTGCAAAATCTTTAATTCCTGTGTTGTTGGATCCTCACCACTAACCGAGAAATTATTTTCGTGGTCGTGATACAAGCGCCAGAATTTGCGGATAAAACGAAAAACGCCTTCAATGCCGTTGGTATCCCAGGGCTTGGATTGCTCAAGCGGGCCGAGGAACATTTCGTAAAGCCGCAGGGTATCGGCACCGTATTTTTCAATTAGTTGATCGGGATTTACAACATTATGCAGCGATTTTGACATCTTTTCAATTTCCCAACCGCAAATATATTTCCCTTCTTCGAGAATGAACTCCGAATTGGCCAGGTCAGGGCGCCATTTGCGAAAAGCTTCTAAATCAAGGACATCATTTTCAACCAGGCTGATATCAATGTTCATTGGAATCACATCATAATCATCTTTCAGTCCAAGCGAAACAAACTTATTTGTTCCCTTAATCCTGTAGGCAAAACTCGATCTTCCCTGAATCATCCCCTGGTTGATGAGTTTACGGAATGGTTCATCCTTGCAAACCATTCCAAGGTCGTATAAAAATTTATTCCAGAACCGGGCATAAATCAGGTGACCGGTGGCATGTTCCGCTCCGCCGATGTAGAGATCAACATCTTGCCAGTAGTCATTGGCTTCCTTTGAGAAATACTCGCTGTCGTTCCAGGGATCCATGTAGCGCAGATAGTATGCACTTGATCCAGCAAAACCGGGCATGGTGTTGGTTTCAAGCGGATAACCATCTTTGGTTTTCCAGTTTTTGGCACGGGCAAGCGGCGGCTCTCCGGTTTCGGTTGGGAGGTAGGCATCCACTTCGGGCAGTTCTAGCGGCAGTTCGTTTTCGGGAAGCGTGTATGGAATATCGTCGTTGTAGTAAACCGGAAAAGGCTCTCCCCAATAGCGTTGACGGCTGAAAATGGCATCGCGCAGGCGGTAATTCACCGTGCCGCAGCCAAGGCCCATTTCCTCAATTGTTTCAATTGTTTTTCTGATCCCATCCTGCACATCCATGCCGGTAATAAAGCCGGAATTGATCATCACGCCTTCTTTTGAATCGTAGGATTCTTCCCACCTTGCCGGGTCGGACGGTTCCTCGCCAGGGTGGGAAACCACCTGCACAATGGGCAGGTTAAAGTGCCGGGCAAAGGCAAAGTCGCGGCTATCGTGGCCTGGTACGGCCATGATGGCGCCGGTTCCGTAGCCCATGAGCACATAATCGGCAATCCAGACAGGTATTTTATTATTGTTGAGCGGATTGATTGCGTAGGTTCCGGTAAAAACCCCGCTAACTTTCTTTACTTCAGTCATGCGTTCGCGATCGCTGCGATTCTTTGCCCAGGTTACATATTTTTCAACTTCGGCTACCTGATCAGGTGTGGCGATCTTTTTAACCAGTTCATGTTCAGGCGCCAGCACCATGTAGGTGGCTCCAAAAATGGTATCGGGCCGTGTCGTGAAAACTGCTATTTCAAGTTGTTCGCCATTATTTGTCGTAACCGGGAAACGTACTTCAGCGCCTTCGGAGCGGCCAATCCAGTTGCGCTGGATTTCTTTGAGCGATTCAGGCCAGTCAATCCGATCGAGGCCATCGAGCAGCCTTTGGGCATAGGCTGTGATGCGCAACTGCCACTGCCGCATCATTTTGCGTTCAACCTTGCAGCCTCCGCGAACTGAAAATCCGTTGCTTACCTCGTCGTTGGCCAGAACGGTTCCAAGCTCCGGACACCAGTTCACCATGGTTTCCGACAAATAAGCCAGGCGATAATGCATCAGTACATGCTGTTGCTGCTTCTCGTTCATTGATTTCCATTCTGCAGCGGTAAAGTTTTCGAGTTCCGAACACGCTGCTTCAATTCCTGCATTTCCGTTGCGTTCGAACCATGAAATCAAATCCCCGACAGGTTCGGCTTTATCCGTTTTTTTGTTGTACCACGAGTGAAAAAGCCTGATAAAAGTCCACTGAGTCCATTTATAATATTTTGGATCACAGGTTTGAACCTCCCGATTCCAATCGTATGAGAACCCAATTCTTTCAAGCTGCTCTTTGTATCGCTGGATATTTTTTTCGGTTGTAATGGCCGGATGTTGTCCGGTTTGTATGGCATATTGTTCGGCAGGCAGGCCGTAGGCATCAAAACCCATGGGATGCAGTACGTTGAAACCCGTCAGGCGCTTGTACCTAGAATAAATATCTGAGGCAATGTAGCCCAGCGGATGCCCTACGTGCAGTCCGGCACCCGAAGGATATGGGAACATATCCAGCACGTAATACTTTGGTTTGCTGTGTTCAATGTCAACCTTGTAGGTGTCGTTTTCTTTCCAGAATTGCTGCCACTTTTTCTCTATGTCATTGAAGTTGCTGTCTCTTATACACATCTGACGCTGCCGACGAAGAGGATAGTGTAGATCTCGGTGGTCGCCGTATCATT
>OMKS01001307.1_pt1 | contig 22353 bp, 20 predicted proteins | sample 1674721 | NCBI WGS metagenome assembly OMKS01 (sample SAMN06264996, study PRJEB25208) | sediment metagenome | isolation source: hot spring sediment | place: USA: California | collected 2014-09-02
AAGAGACAGCTGCTAGGAAGCTCTGCCCCCTCACCTATTGGCATATACTGCTCTTTAATAGCAAGAGAGATATCGCTATCGAGATTTAGTGCTTTTGCATAGTAGTACCCCATCACCCCTTGAAGCTCTGTAAACTCATAGACCATTTCGCTTGTCAAATCAGCTTTTGCTAATCTGACAGCTTGAATCACTTTTGTGCTATCGACGCCAAATTTTTTGGCCAAATATGCCCCTATTTTCTCTTCTCTATCAATCTTATCTTTGAGTGTCCCTAGACCATCCATAAATTGTATAAGCTCAAGCCCATCACTCTTAAGTCCTCTTTTTAGGTCATTTTGATAAAAGAACATAGCATCACTTAGCCTTGGTTTTAGTACCCTTTCGTTCCCCTCGATAACATTGGTATAGTCATCGGTAAAGGCATTACTAACTACGACAAAATGATTTGACAATACATATTCGTTGATGGAGTGATTTGACAGTGCATATTCGTTGATCACAGGTTTAAAAACAGGAAAATATCTTTGATTTTCCTTCATTGATGTGATGATAACTTCAGGTGGAAGCTTCAAAAATGAGTTATCAAAACTCCCTAGAAGTGCTTTTGGATTTTCTGTAATTGCAACAACCTCATCAAGCAAATCTTCATCTATATCGATTGTTATATTGTGCTCTTTTTGGATAGCTTCAAAATCTGCTTTTATTGATGCTTTTCTTTTGGATTGACTAAGGATTACACCACCTTGCATCAATACAGATTCAAAATCATCTATATTGCGCACAACAACTTTTTTGCTAGATTTCATCCTATGGACAAAGGTGAAATTGCTACTTTTTACCCCAAAAAGCTCCATTGGGACACTACGATTTCCTAATCTTACTTGAAGCCACCTAATAGGACGGATAAACTCTTCATTTCTGCTACCCCAACGCATCATTTTACCAAATGCCATTGAGCCAATCCACTTTTTTATCATCTCAGGCAAAATTTTGACTGTTTTTCTCCCCTCTTTTGTTGAGCTATAGTAGAGAACTTCTCGATTTTTATCTTGGATTGTTGAAAGCTCTTCAAATGTCACACCACATTTTTTAGCAAACCCTTGTGCTGCTGGCGTTGGCTTGCCATCTTTGATTGCTATATCAAGTGGAGGTCCCATAAGCTCTATAGAGGTACTCGCTTGCTTGATTGGCATTTGACTAGAACGGATTACTAGACGACGCGGTGTATACAAAAACTCAAATTGGCACTCAAGCATATTGGCTTTAAGTATGTCTCTCCATGATGATTCTATCTGTGAAAGGATTTTTAGAAGTGGTAGTGCTGGAAGCTCTTCTACCCCTATTTCGATAAGCAATGGTTGTGTCATTAGTAGATAATCCCTCTATAAAAATTGATATATTTTACCAAATCTTTTGTAAATGGGGGGTTAGTCTTGATCTTCGTAACTATCTAGCATATCTTTACGGCGCCCTTTTTGGTCAAACTTGTTACTGTAGTAGTTTCTCACTATGATAAATGTCATCACTATAAACATCACCAATGCTATGATATATAGTATCTCACCCATATTTACCCCTTAAATGAATTATAATTTTGGCGCAAAGCCTCATAGGCAACGATGCCAACACTAAGTGCTAGATTTAAGCTTCTACCATCACTGCCCATTGGTATGGTGATACATTTGTCACTATTTGCCAAAAGGATACTAGATGGCAAGCCACTCACCTCTGAGCCAAAAACCAAAAAGTCACCCTCTTTATAGGAGGTATCAAAATATATCCTCTTTGTTTTTGTAGTAGCAAAATGGAATTTTTGATCGATTGGGTGATTAGCTAAAAAATCGTCTAAATTTTCCCAAACTTTCAAATCAAGCTTTGCCCAATAGTCTAGCCCAGCCCTTTTGACCTCTTTGTCATCTATCGAAAACCCCAAAGGCTTGACAAGATGCAAAGTCGCACCCATATTGACACACAATCTGCCAATGGTACCTGTATTTGGCGGTATCTGTGGATTTACTAAGACTATATTGAACATTTAAAATACTATGGTTTTGTTGCCGTTGATAAAAACTCTATCATTCAAGATAAGAGATAAGGCTCTAGAGAGTACTATTTTTTCTATATCTTTACCAGCTCGTTGCATATCTCTCCAATCAAATCTATGATTAATTGGTAAGATATCTTGAGCTATGATAGGCCCTTGGTCCAAATCAGATGTTACAAAATGTGCTGTTGCACCTATAATCTTGACACCCCTTTCATAGGCTTGCTTGTATGGGTTTGCCCCTATAAAAGCAGGCAGAAATGAGTGGTGGATATTGATAATCCTCCCTTCAAATTTAGAGACAAAAGATGGAGTTAAAATCCTCATATATTTTGCTAAAACTATATAATCAAACTCCAATTCATCCAAAACATTTATAACCATTTTTTCATGTTCTTCTCTACTCATACCCTCAGCATCGATATGAAAAAATGGGATATCAAATCGCCTCACTAGCCTCTCTAAAATATCATGATTTACTATAATTGCTTCTATATCAACATCAAGATCACCATCAACATGTCGCATCAATATATCGCCTAAAGCGTGAGACTCTTTGGTCGCAAAAAGGACTATTTTTTTTCTTTTTGGTAAAATCACACGGATATTTGCCTCCAATGGGAGGACTGATAAAAGTTCTTTTTGAAGCACTGCCCAATCAAGCTCACCAGAAACAACAGTACGCATAAAAAATCTGCCATTATCTTGATCCACAAACTCTCTATTGCTCTCAATATTGAGATTTCTATCAAAAAATACTTTGGATATCTTATAGACCAAGCCCTTTTCATCTTGACAATCTATAAGGACTCTAGCGCGAGATTCAACCATATATGATACCTTTTATTTGGATGCATAATTGGCGATTATATCACCCATATCAGAACAACTACAAATCTCTTTAGCATCGTAGCTACCAATATCGTTTGTCCTATAACCCTCTTTGAGTGCCCGACGAATAGCCTCATCTATCTTATCAGCAGCGGCCACTTCACCCAAAGCATATCGTAGCATCATACTTGCACTTGATATAGTCGCCAAAGGATTGGCTATCCCCTGCCCTGCAATATCTGGCGCAGAGCCGTGAATTGGCTCATAGAGTCCTACTCCAGATCCTATACTAGCGCTAGGCAAAAGCCCTATGGACCCACTTAGCATACTAGCAGCATCTGAGAGGATATCACCAAAGATATTACTAGTTAAAATCACATCAAACTGTTTTGGATAGCGGATAAGCTGCATAGCGGCATTGTCGACATACATATGTGTAAGCTCAACATCTGGATAATCTTTTGCAACTTCGATGACAATCTCTCTCCAAAATTGACTCACTTCGAGAACATTTGCTTTATCAACAGAACAAACTCTCTTGTTTCTTTTTTGTGCGATTTCAAAAGCTACTTTTGCTATCCTTATTACTTCATCTCTAGTATAAACCATAGTGTTGTAGGCTCTATCTTTCTCTATAGCTCTTGGTTGCCCAAAATAAATCCCACCTGTAAGCTCTCTAACAACCATGATATCGACACCCTTGACAACATCGGCTTTTAAGCTTGAGGCATTTACTAGCTCATCATATACAAGTGCTGGTCTCAGATTGGCAAAAGTTCCCATAGCTTTTCGCAAACCCAAAAGACCACTCTCTGGACGCAAATGACGCTCCAAATTATCCCATTTTGGTCCACCTATAGCACCAAAAAGGACACTATCGCACTTTTGTACCCCATTGAGAGTATCATCTGGCATAGGAACCCCTGTGGCATCAATCGCTGCACCGCCCAATAACATCTCATGATAAGAGATAATGAAACCTTGTGTCACAGAAACAGCATCTAAAACCTTGATAGCTTCATCAACAATCTCAGGACCTATGCCATCCCCTTTGATAATCCCTATACTGTATCTCTTCATTGCTATCTCCTCTCTTGCTTTGCAAATTCTATAAGTCCGCCTGCATCAACTAGTCTTTGCATAAAATCTGGAATTGGAACAAAACGGTATGTTTTTGATTGTGAAATATTGATAATCTCCCCTTTATCCATATCTATGCGGATCGTATCACCCTCTTGTATCTCTGCAACTTGCTCAAGCTCAAATATAGGCAATCCCATGTTGAATGCATTGCGATAAAAAATACGGGCAAAAGATGGGGCGATAACAGCACTAATTCCTGCTGCTTTCAGTGCTATTGGGGCATGTTCGCGACTACTTCCACATCCAAAATTTTCGCCCGCAACTATAATATCACCTGATTGCATCAAATTTGCAAAATCTGGCCTAGCATCCTCCATAACATGCTTTGCTAGCTCGCTAGACTCACTTGTATTGAGATAGCGTGCTGCAATTATCAAATCGGTATCGACATTGGAGCCGAATTTCCATACTTTACCTTGCAAAAAAGATCCTTTCTATTAGCAATTAAAACGTCTGCGATTATACCTAAAAATACCAAAAAAAGCTCTTTTGTATTGATTTGTCAAGAATATTTAGGTATAATCCAATCCATTTTATTATCACAAATAAAGTTTTTTTAAGATATCTCCGAAATACCCCAATCACAAGAAGGATGCAAATCAAAATGGCCGAAAAAAATGCTATTGCAAAGATAGAAACTCTTATAAAATCGAAAAAAAAAGGTGATGTGGTAACTTTTGAAAATATTGCAAAAGAGTTCCCTAAGCAAATCACTGCAGCTCAAGCAAAAAAAATATACAAGCTTGCCAAAGAGACGAAAGTTGAAGTTATCAGTGCTTCTGAGTATGCACAATATCTCTCAGAAAAAAATGACCAAAAAAAAGAAGCAGCCCGAAAAAAACTTGCCGAAAACAATCTAGAAGAAGAGTTTGATTTCGCAAAAGAAAAAGAACTTTTAGAGTGGAGTAGAAGCGATAGCCCTGTCCGCATGTATTTGCGCGAAATGGGCAAGATTCCCCTTCTAACCAAAGAAGAAGAGGTAGATTTGAGTATCCAAATAGAAGAGGGAGAAGATATAATCATAGATGCTATCTGCTCGGTACCTTATCTAGTTGGCTATATCCTCAACTACCGTGAGCCACTTCTCAATCGAGAAAGAAGGGTCAAAGAGCTCTTTAAAAGCTTTGAAGATAGCAATGGTGACGAAGAAGAATCAAATGATAGCAGTGAAGATAACAGTGAAGAGGCTGATTCACTTCCAAAAGATGACAAAAGAGTATCGCAAGTAGTAGAGAGCTTCAATAGGCTCGAAAAGGCAAAAAAAGAGTGGGAAAAATCTCGAAATGAACTTTTAAAAATCATCGCCCAAGAGCCAGAAAATGAGGAAAAATTGTTTTTTGAAAGACTTAAAGTAAGCTTCAAAAAACAGCAACTCAAATCGGCACTTTTGGAACTTGGTCCAACAAGTAAACTGATAAATGAGCTTGTAAAAGCAATGGAAACTGCCCTTACTAGTGATGATAGTTTTGAAAAAGAGTTGAAACGACTCGAATATAGGCTCCCTTTGTTTAATGAAACTTTGGTCGAAAATCATCAAAAAATTCTTGCAAAAATTATCCATATGGAAAAAGAAGATATAGCCGCAGCTGTCCCTGAGACAACAATGGTTAGCACCTATATGGAAATAAAAAAACTTTTCGAGACTAGAGAAGCAAGCAAGGGTGGCTTTGACTTGACACCTGAAAAACTAGCAGAGATTCTTAATCAAATCAGACATGGGAAAGCCAAGAGTGAAAAAGCTAAAACGCGTATGGCAAAAAGCAACCTGCGATTAGTTGTCTCAATAGCAAAAAGATACACCAATAGAGGTTTGCCTTTTCTAGATCTCATCCAAGAGGGCAATATAGGACTCATGAAAGCAGTTGACAAATTTGAGTACGAAAAGGGATACAAATTTTCAACTTATGCTACATGGTGGATAAGACAGGCTATCAGTCGTGCGATTGCAGATCAAGCCCGCACTATTCGTATTCCGATTCATATGATTGAGACAATAAATAGGATAAATAAAATCATCAGAAAACACCTCCAAGAAGAGGGGGTTGAGCCAGATCTTGATACAATCGCTAAAGAGGTTGGTCTCTCGGTGGATAAAGTCAAAAATGTTATCAAAATCACAAAAGAACCTGTAAGTCTTGAGACTCCAGTTGGTGATGAGGACGATGGAAGATTTGGTGATTTTATCGAAGACAAAAGCACACTAAGTCCAACAGAAGCTGTACTGCGAGATGATCTAAACAACCAGATAGATGAGGTCTTAGATCAACTCAATGAGAGAGAAAAAGCGGTTATCCGCATGCGTTTTGGACTCCTTGATGATGAGAGTGATAGAACTCTAGAAGAGATAGGTAAAGAGCTAAATGTAACAAGAGAGAGGGTAAGACAGATAGAATCATCGGCCATCAAAAAACTCAAACATCCAAAAGTTGGTCGCAAGCTCAAAAACTATATAGAAGAGTAAAATGATGAATTTTTATGCTCTTATCATAGGAACTGAACTTCTCAATAAGCGCAGAGAGGATAAACATTTTGATTTTATAACAAGGGCATTATTAGAGTATGGACACACCCTAAAAGGTGCTTTTATTATCGCTGATGAGCCATCTTTGATTGTTAAAACTATCAAATTTATAGCCTCAGATCCAGATAGCATACTCTTCTCATTTGGAGGGGTAGGCTCAACGCCTGATGATCACACAAGACAATGTGCTGCTTTAGCGTTACGAGATGGTAAGCTATATAGACATGAACAAGCACACAAAATGATTCTCGATGCACTTGGAAAAGAGAGAGCATATCCCCATGCGATAAAAATGTCACTACTGCCAAAAGATAGCAATATCATCGAAAATGGATTTAACTCAATACCCTCTTTTAGTCTAGATAACCGCTTCTTTTTTGTGCCAGGTTTTCCAGAGATGAGCCATCCAATGATACAAGAGATCCTACAAAAAATCAACATTCCAAAACAAACAATCTACAGATATACCCTCACGGCACTGTGTAGAGAGAGTGAACTTATAGAATTGATGGAATCACTAGGAGACGATATAGAGTCCTCATCTTTGCCTAAAATTTATAGTGATGGTCCTCGGGTTGTATTTTCGGTAGCATCACAAAACCAACAAAGTGCAAAAAATGCTTTCATGCAAACACAAGCGCTTCTAAATAAAAAAGGTATCAACTATGCCTTGCACGATGAAGACCATGTAGGATTTAACTAAAATATGGTACTATGCGCACATTATTTTACAAAGGGGGGGAGTTTAAATGAATATAGATAAAATTAGTCACGGAGAGAATCCGGATGCAATCAAAGTTGTAATAGAGGTACCACTCAATTCTAATATCAAATATGAAATAGACAAAGACTCAGGAGCTATTGAAGTAGACAGAGTACTCTACTCTGCTATGCACTATCCGGCTAACTATGGGTTTGTACCAAATACACTCTCAGATGATGGAGACCCAGCTGATGTACTAGTACTATGTGATTATCCGCTTCAAGCCGGAGCAGTAATCAAATGTCGTCTTGTGGGGGTGCTTCTCACCGAAGATGAGAGTGGTGGAGATGAAAAACTCCTTGCGGTGCCTACCACAAAAATAGACCCAAGCTATGCAAATATCAACGATCTATGTGATATTGCAGAACATAGGCTAAATCGTATAAAAAACTTCTTTGAAACCTATAAGATGCTTGAGCCAAACAAATGGGTTAAAGTTGCAGGATTTAAAGACAAAGAAGAAGCAACACAAATCTTAGCAAAAGCTATCAAAAACTACAAATAAAACTATATCTCCACCCTATTCATGGGCGGCGATTATCTTGTATATCAAATCAACTTATCTATTGACAAGTTCAAGCCATTTTTCTGATGAATCTTTATGTGATACAATTGGCGCTTTATAAAAGTGGTCTCCATATTTAAACAAATATACCTCATCGTATAACTTATTGGAAGGGATTTGTTCATACTCTTTTACCCATTTTTTTATATATAGCCCCTCTTTGTCAAACTTTTTTGTTTGCAAATAGGGATTAAAAATTCTAAAATATGGTACCCCATCAGCCCCCGTACTACTTGCCCATTGCCACGAACCTATGTTAGAACTAGGTTCATAATCGAGTAATTTTTTACTAAAATATCGCTCTCCCCATTGCCAATTGATATGTAAATTTTTTGTCAAAAATGAGCCTACTACCATCCTTAGTCTATTGTGCAAATATCCTGTAGCATTAAGCTCTCTCATACTTGCATCTATGATTGGCACCCCCGTTGTCCCATTGCACCAATGGGCAAATTTTGACTCATTGTTTTCCCATTTGATATCAAAAGGATAAAAATTTTCAAACTCACTTTTTGGAAAGTGACTCAAAAGCATATTCCAAAACTCTCTCCATATCAATTGTCTTATATATTCACTGGTATCTATCCCCTGATGCTTATACTCATACAATTCTCTTATAACTTCTCTTATCCCCAATGTACCAAAGCGCAAATGGATTCCTATGCCGGTTGTATATGGCTTACTAGAAATGTCATTTCTATGGTCTTTATACTTCGCAAAATTATCTTTATAACCAGGGAGTAGATCCAGTGGGTTGTCTAAAAATGGGATATGGGATATATCTATACTATCAAATCCTATATTCTCAATCGCAATTTCCTTAGTGGTTAAATCTGCATCTAATATGCCATTATAATTGAAATTGGCTGGATTTGTTTTTTTGGGCTTATAGATATTTTGTGAGAGTGGCTCTACAAATGGGAGTATTGAGTTGTAAAATGGTGTAAAAACTCTATAAGGTGAAGCGTCTTTTTTGAGTCCCATGGAGCTACTCAATAAAAAACTATCACTAAATCTTCTTAATTTATATTGTGATGCGATATCTGCGTCTCTTTGCTTTGCATATGCGTCATTATCTGTGCTAGCTAAAATCTCATCTATAGTTACTTTTTTAGAGATTGCAGAAAAAATATCACTTGGTTTTCCATAAAAAATTGCCAAATCAAGACCAATACCAATCAATTCATTTTTTAGCTTCAAAACACTACGAAAGATAAAAGATACCCTCTTATCATCTTTATCAAGCAAAGAGAGAATATCTGTATCGAAAATAAATATTGGTAAAACTTCATTTGAAATAAACTCACTCAATAATGGATTATCTCTTACTCTTAAGTCTCTACGGAACCATAAAATAGAAGCCACAATCTCCCCTTTATCGATAAATTAAACTATACAATCAACTCCAAAGATATTAAACACAACATCTTTTATTGTACAATGACATTTTAAAAGATTTCATCTCATTTTCTATATTTTAGATATGATTTTATCTTTTTAATTATACAAGAAACATTGATCGGAAGTATCCGTTTTAAATTAGAGATCAAAAAAGATCAACTACAATGTGTGACAATAAGTTTATTTTGGGTTGTCTAGAAACCCCAAACCCTGCAAGCAGATAGGACTATAGAAAATTTAACAATAACACTTTTTGCCAAAATGGCAAGATAGACTTTAGAGATAATCCATCTCTTTTTGTCTATTTGCTAAGTATTGCACTATACCATCGGCAATCCCTTTTGCAATCAGCTCTTGGTAATGGGAATTTACCAAACGATTCCTCTCTGTTGGATTAGTAATGTATCCTATCTCAACTAAAACTGAAGGTCGACTAGCTCCTACAAGTACCCAAAATGGAGCATGCCTTACCCCTCCATCTCGAGTTTTATAGTGAGGAGCAAGGGAGCCTAATATGTTTCTTTGTATATCAATGGCAAGTTTATTAGAGAGCATGATTTTTGGACCAGACAAAACACTACTGAGTATAACATTTTTACTCGTATGGTCTGCTTTTTGAAGAACTGAACTATTTTCTCTAGCAGCAACTGCTTGTGAGCGTTTATCTCGAGTATTTTGCAAGAAAAATGTCTCAACCCCACTCAATGTTTTAGCACTTTTAGCATTTGGAGCAGCATTTGTGTGGATAGATACAAAAATCTTTGCATCTTTTTTGTCAGCTAGTTTTGTTCTTTGTTCAAGGGTCACAAAACGGTCATCATTTCGTGTTAGATAGACATCAAATCCCTGTTTTTGCAATCTTGCTTGAAGCTTTTTAGAGACTGCAAAGACTATATCTTTTTCCTTTTTGCCTCCACTAACTGCGCCTGGATCTTTACCACCGTGACCTGGATCTATCACAACAACTACACCTTTTGAAGCAACATTTGCTGGTTTTGGAGCTGGTTTTTGTGGAACAGATTTTGGCACAGTAACTAGACTACCTTTGGATACACCACTTGATACAACTAGTTTTCCAATGGGGACTAAAAATAGATTTCTAGAAACCGTAGAGACATAAGGACCCCCCCTTTGTGATGCCTCGCCTTCGATCACGATACGAACTGTAGTTGAATTAAACTGTGAGAAACGCACACGTGAAGAACCTCTTAGGGCTGCTCCTGTACTACTATCTTTGAGTTTAGTATTTTTAATATCAATTACTTGTCTTTGTGGATTGGTAAGTGTAAAACTTTTGACTTGATTTGGGTCAAATGGTTGATTAAAACGCAAATGAAGTGTCTCTTTCTCGATACGAATCTCTTCTAAGATTTGTACACCAAACACAGAAGTGCCTAAGAGCAAAATACCAAAAAAAATCTTATTTAGAAATCTCACAATCCCTACTCTCCTTTAATAAGTTTTTCAAAAAGTGCCTTAACACTGATAATTTCTTTGAGCTTATAGCCATTTGAGCCTGTAAAAAATAGCCCTTTTTCTATATCTCCATCGTAGGCATCACTCAATCTATCGGCGATACAATAACCAACAGCACGTGCCTCTTCGCCACGATTGCATGGAGCAACACAATTTGATATACATGCCACTTTTGGTGCTGTACCTGCCTCTATCATTTTATGTAAATTAGTTTTAACGCCTCTTGCTGGATAGCCAACTGGCGACTTAAATAGCTTTATATCATCCTCTGTTGCATTGATGATTGTTTGCTTGAATACTTCACTAGCATCGCACTCTAGAGTACCTATAAAGCGAGTACCCATCTGGACTCCATTGGCACCTAGCTCAAGCATACGGACGATATCTTGATGGTCCCAAATCCCACCTGCTGCAATGACAGGAAAATCACCCCACTCTTTTGCCTCAGCTAGAACTGAAGGCAAGATAGCTTCTAGCTGATTCTCTGGCAAAAAACACTCTTCATATTTGAAGCCTTGATGCCCGCCACTAAGAGGTCCCTCTACTATCACTGCATCTGGCAATCTGCCATGACTCTTTTGCCATCTACGACATAAAATCTTGAGTGCTTTTGCTGTCGAAACTATAGGGACGATTGCTACATCTGGAAAGTCTTTGACACACTCTGGCATCGTCAGTGGCAATCCAGCACCCGTGATGATGATATTTGCACCTGCTTTGCACGAATCAATAACTACTTGCTTGTAGTCATTGATAGCATAAAGTACATTAGCAGCTAGAGGCCTATCGCCACAAAGTTTTCGTGCATTTTCAAAAATTTTGTGTAGTGCCTTTGAAGAATAAAAATTGACTGTATCAACGGGTCTATTGTCTCCTGCAACTTTGTCTATATATGCTCTATTTTGATACACACCTGTACCAACTGAACTAATTACACCTAGCCCCCCTTCGTGCGAAACTGAGCCTGCTAGCTTATCCCAACTAATACCAACCCCCATACCACCTTGTATGATAGGTACATCTATCGTATATTTTCCAATTTTAAGAGGTGCAAACACTATATTACCTTTATCTTAGCAAATTTTCTCTTTCCAACTTGTACGATATATTCGCCTTGGTTTAATTGCAATTGTACATCTTCAACTTTTTGTTGATTGAGCTTCACTGCACCTTGAACTATATCTCGTCTAGCTTGTGAGGTAGAAGGCTCCATTTTTGTCTCAACCAATACTTTACATATCCAAGTGGTACCTTCAAAAGAGAACTCATCCATCTCAGACGGGATATCATTGGTTTTAAAAACTTTATCGAACTCTTCCTTTGCTATATTAGCCAACTCTTCATTATAAAACCTTGCAACAATCTCTAAAGCTAAGTTTTCTTTGATTGTTTTAGGGTGCAATGAGCCATCATTTACACCATTTTTTAGCGCCTCAACCTCTTCTAAATTTTTATCACTAAGTAACTCATAGTAACGCCACATAAGGGTATCAGAGATAGAGAGTACCTTTGCATATATCGTATTTGGCTCTTGTGTGATTCCTATATAGTTATTTAGCGATTTACTCATCTTTGCGACCCCATCAAGCCCCTCAAGGATTGGCATGGTTACCACTGCTTGTTCTTTGCCTATACCATAAGAGCGTTGCAAATGTCTCCCCATAAGCAAATTAAATTTCTGATCAGTACCACCAATTTCTATATCGCTTTTTAACTCAACACTATCATATCCTTGAAGGAGTGGATAGAGAAACTCCGATATGGAGATACTTTGTCCACTTTTATATCTTTTTTCAAAGTCATCCCTCTCTAGCATTCTTGCTACATTAAAAAGAGTGCTCAAACTAACTAGCCCCGAAGCTCCAAGTTTATCAAACCATACAGAATTATAAAATATCTCTGTTTTTTCTCTATCTAATATCAAAAAAGCTTGTTCTTGATAAGTTTTTGCATTGGCAGTGATAGTCTCTTTGTCTAACACTTTTCTTGTTTCACTTTTACCTGTTGGATCTCCGATAGTAGCGGTAAAATCACCAATGACAAGTTGTACCCTACCGCCATGTTTTTGAAACACTCTAAGTTTTTGCAAAAGAACTGTATGCCCCAAATGCAAATCAGCTCCTGTTGGGTCAAATCCCGCTTTGACACTATAAGTTGTTCCATCAGTGTAGTATCTAGTAACTAACTTCTCAATCCGCTCAAAATCGATTATTTCAGCAGTGGCTCTTTTGATCTCATTTAGTGCTTTTTCTATCATGTATTCCTCTCTTATTTATTGTAAGCATCATCTAAGCTAACAATCTCAACAACTTTAAAAAATTTTGCTAGCTTTGACTCTAAAAGGCTTTTTTTGGACTCCATACTCTCCACTTCTATTTGGCAATACTCTGCTGTATCACTATACTTAATCCCTAGCTCTATACTCATTACATTTAACCCCATTTTAGAGAGCTTTGTGAGTAAATCAGCGAGTACACCTTTTTGGTTCTGAAGGCTTATTATCAAACGGTATCTTGAAGCTTTTTCATATCGCCATTGCACATATACCATGGGGGTATTTTCTAACATCTTAGCATACGCTTTTTTGCATAGTTTGTGATGAATTATCGCTTTTTCTTTTTCATAAAATGCAACTATCTCATCATTGGTTTTAGGGTGACAACAATAATCAAACTCTATGCTTGCAATTGGTTTATTTGCATAAAAAGTGAAGTGCTCCATCGATTTCAAGAGTGGTTTTTTGTACCCTTTTCGAAATAACTCCCAACTACGAACCTCTCTTGCCCCTATATAGTTGGCAACTTTACTAATTGTATCTTTTAAATAATCAAGCTGCGTGGCAGCTCTATAAATACTCTCTTGCAATTGCAAACTATCTAATACTTGATCAAGGAAAGAGATAGGGGTATCAAATATGGTTGAGAGGATAGCTTTTGCTGTCCTTTGGTTATTTTCTTTAAGGCGTGCTTTACATCTACTCCTTATCCCGTCTTTTGCACGAGAAGTTTTGGCTGTATCTATCCACGAACAATGAAAACTTGGCTCTTTATCTGTAAGGATTTTGACAATATCGCCATTTTTCAAAGGTGCTAAAAGTGAAGCCTCCTCTTTATTTATGAGTACTCCGCTTGCTTTTGCCCCAATTTCAGAGTGAATTATATAGGCAAAATCGATAGCAACTGAACCTTTTGGCAAAGTAAAATAGTCCCCTTTGGGTGAAAAAACTGATATATCTTCACTAAACAAATCCCCTTTTGCAAGCTCATAAAACTCTTCAACAGATTCATTTTGGTATTCTAATCCCTCTAGCCATGAGAGTTTTACACCGCTTACCCCTTCTTTGTATTTCCAGTGTGCTGCTATGCCATATTCTGCTAATTGATGCATTTGAGATGTTCGAATCTGCACCTCCACTATCCCATCTTCATCAAATAGTGTGGTGTGTATAGTTTGGTATCCATTCTCTTTTGGAAGTGCTATGTAGTCTTTAAAGCGGGCGATTAAAGGGGTAAACTCTAGATGCATCAAACCTAACACTCTATAGCAATCAATAGGTTCTTTAAGGATGATACGAATCGCTAATAAATCAAGTACTTCGTCTATCCCTATCCCCTTACGATGCATCTTCAGATAGACCGAATAGTGGTGCTTCACTCTGCCTATTATCTCTACGTCATCAATATCAAACCCCTCTTTTATGATGATATTTTCTACTTTTGAGATAAAGCTATTGAGTTTAATTTGCAGATGCTGGCTTTGCACTTGAAGATAACTATCGATTTGTGCAAAATCTTCTGGATAGATGATCGCAAAACTCAAATCTTCAAGTGATTTTTTAAGCTTAGATATGCCCAAGCGATGCGCAATTGGGGCATACACTACTAGAGTCTCTTCGGCAATCCTTTTTTGTTTGTGTGGTGAGAGAACATCTATAGTTATCATGTTGTGAAGTCTATCGCATAGTTTGATTACCAAAACTCTCACATCTTTGATAGAAGCTATGAGCATTTTACGAAATGAAAGTGCGGAGCTTATGAGTTTTTCATTGGAATCCGACGAAGCCAACCTCTCATCACGGATCGCTACGATTTTAGTTAACCCTTCTACTAAATGAGCTACGTCTTCGCCAAATTGAGTTGCGATAAGATCTATACCATAAGGAGTATCTTCGACCACATCATGCAAAAGAGCTGCTTGCACCATAGTTTCATCATTGCTTATGTTTGCTGTAAGCGCTGCAACAAAAATCGGATGAACCACATAAGGCTCGCCACTTTTTCTAGTTTGGCCTTTATGTGCTTTGATTGCTAGATCTAGCGCTTTTTTAACTCCCTCTGGCTCTCTGCTAAGTTCGGCAAAAAGAAACTCAACAGATTCTTCTATAGAAGATATTTGCTCTATTTTATCTAAAAAATATCTCAAGCAAATTACCCTTCTTCAGTAACCGTTATCGTCCCTTGGGCAATTTCATGCAATGCAATATCTGTATATTTCATCTTCTTATCATCTATAGCAATTGAAGGCTCCGCGCCTTGTGATAACTCTTCAGCCCGTTTTCCAACTGCACTTGTCAAAAGATATCTATCTCCACCTATTGCCTCTAAGGCTTTTGCTACTACTTGTTCTGTTCTTGTTGTCATTTTTTATCCTTTGCCCTTATGTCGTTATTGTACTACTGAACACAAACTTCTATCACCTTGAACAATTTTCAAGATATTTCCTTCGTGAAACATATTGCATACTATTATTGGAAGCCCATTTTCTTTTGCAAGGGCTATAGCTGTATCATCCATAACTTTGATTTGATCGTCGAGTGCTTGGTCATAAGTAAGCGTATCAAGCTTAGTAGCATCACTAAACTTATTTGGATCCCTATCGTACACGCCATCAACTTTTGTAGCCTTGATGAGTAATTGCGCCTCTATCTCTGAAGCCCTAAGGGTTGCTGCTGTGTCTGTAGTAAAGTATGGATTTCCTGTACCACCAGCAAATATAACAACTCTCCCTTTTTCAAGATGTCTTCTAGCGCGTCTTACGATAAACGACTCGCCAATCTCATGCATATCGATTGCTGACTGCAAGCGTGCCTCAAGTCCTATATGCTCCAAAGCCTCTTGTATCGCAACTCCATTTATAACAGTTGCAAGCATCCCCATATAATCACCACTTGTCCGCTTGATAATCCCATCAGCAGCAGCACTCACACCTCGAATGATATTTCCACCACCAACAACGATTCCAACTTCTATGCCATTGCTTGCCAACTCTTTTATTTCGTTTGCGATAAAATTAAGTATCTGAGTATCGATACCATAACCATTCTCGCCAGCCAAAGCCTCGCCAGAAAATTTTACTAAAATTCGCTTTGTCACACCAGCACCCTTGTAAGAATTTAGCGCGATTATACTCAAAAACGATTTAGAAAGTGTTGAAGGCTACACTCGTAGCAATTTCAATGGGTCTATATACTTAGAATCTTTTGTCGCTTCAAAAATCAATCTACTTTTCACCTTGCCCACAACATAACCTTGTCTTATCCTTGCTCCTGCTTGAATAGTGGGAGCTATCTTTGATAATCCAGCATAAACTGTATGCATATTGCCGTCATGCGCTACTACAACTACTTTTCCCAACATACTACTATCACCCGCAAATACTACTTTACCATTTAATACACTAGCAACATTTGCATCTCTATTTGGTGCTTGAAGGGTGATTGATTCGTTAAATACTTTAATTCTATATATAGGGTCCTCTTGTGTGCCAAACCGCTTAACTACTTTTGCCCCCTTTATAGGTGAAATCGTTTTAGGTCCTCTATAGTTATAGACACTATGCGGCTGATAAGATGAGTTAATCTGTCGCACTCTTTGGCTTGGAATACTTGCCTCAAGGGTGCTTAAGTCTACTTTTTTACCTGTTGCTTGTTCTTGTTTTTTAGCAGCTGCTTGTTGCGCTCTAAGACGTTTTTTACGCAATGCCTCTTCTTTGATTGCCTCTTGTTGTGCTTTAGCTCGCCGTTTTGCCTCTTGAGCCTCTTTTGCCTGTATTATATTCAGCTTTGCCAAAGTTGAACGAAGCTCATTTTGTTTGTTTGCTACTTCTTTTAATTCTCTTTGGTATCTAGCTTCATCTTGGTTTAGCTTGGCTATCCATTGCTCTTTTTTCTTCTTTTGTGCGATTAATAGCTCTTTTTTCTGTGCGATATTTTCAAGTGTTTTTTTCGCATTTGCAAGGTCAATATCTTTTTGTTTTTGGGTTTTTTCTAACTCTAGGATGTCATCACTTAGCTGATTGAGCATTTTTGTATTATATATTTTATATTGCTCGTACACTTCTTTTGAAACGACAGAAGCAAAAGTAGGCTCACCTGTCTGCTCCAGTGCAAGTCCCATAGAAAATTGTTCAGAAAAAAGAGAGATAAATCTAGATTGCTTCTCTTCTAGCTCAATGGCTGTTTTCTGGATGAGTTGTTGCGCTTGCTCAACCTCTTTTTCTAACGCGACTTGTTGTTTTTCCATTTGAGCATATTCACTCGTTAGCTTATCTATATTCGCTTCAAGTGCTGCTATCTCTTTTTCTCCATTTTTGATATTTGCTACAATAGTTTCAAGCTGTTTACTTGCCTTTTGTTGGGCGGCTGTAGTTTGCTGAAGCTGTTTTTGAGATTTGCGAATCTCATCAGCAGTTGTGGCCAAAAGAAATGTTATCGGTAGGATAAAAGTTAATAAAAGAGTTTTCACTCCTCGGTCTCCTTTGCACTAAAGACAACAGCAAATACTGAAACTATAACTATAAACAACGCACTTCCTACAAGAATCAGCAAATCATTGGATTGAAATAAAAACATTTTATTTTGAATCATCACATCAACGCCACTTGATTGTGCCCAACCAAATCTAAGATAAACAAATAACAAAACAATGAGTACAGCTGCAATAAGTGCATCAAGAAGTGCGATTTTAAACAATACCCCGCTTCTTAGCATCAGTGGAGCTCCAAAAATCTCCATTACCTGCATCCGCTCTTTATGCTTATAGCCCCAAACTTCCATTTGTTTGATAACCAAAAATAGACTAACTATTACCATAAAAAATATAAACACCTTGAGGGTAAACTTGATAAAACTAAAGAGTCGATAGTTTGACCCATAGCTTGAGCCAAATGTCTCTACCCGTTTTATCTTGTCGCTTGACTTGAGTGTTTGCTCTACCTTTTCTAATGCTGATGTATCAAGATAATTTGCCAATTTGACACTATAAAAGTGTGGCAAGGCATCCAAAATCTCTTGAGTATCCTTTGGTGTTTGTCCTGCTGAAACCTGTTTTAGAATTTCATTTCGCTCTATCTTGCTTGCGCTTGCTACCTCCTTGTTAAGAGCTTGAAACTCCTCTAACTCCATTGGCTCATTTGCAACAACGAGCATAGCATAACCCTCTTTGAGTCTCTCTTCATAGCTATGAGTCATTCGATCAAATACTAAAAAAAACTGAATCCCTAACAATATTGCCATCATAGGCAATATAAACATTATATGCTCTTTAATGAACTTCATAGACACCCTTATTTTCTATAATAAAATGGCGATAAGGCAAAGAGAAAACAGTTGGTATTTTGTGTGTTACAACCAATATAGTAGTCTCAAGCTGAGAACAAGCATTTTCCATCAAATCCCAAATCACATTAGATGAGTAATCATCAAGGTTTCCTGTTGGCTCATCTGCTAAAATAACGAGAGGGTTTTTTGCCAAAGCTCTTGCTACTCCTACCCTTTGCTGCTCTCCACCACTAAGTTCCAATGGATACCTATCTCCATATTCGCCCAATTTAACATGCCTAAGCAATCTTTGTGCTTGGGTATGCTGGACATCTACACTATACCCTGCTATCATTAGTGGCAATACAACATTCTTTGCGACCGTCCATTCATTAACAAGTTTATAGTCTTGAAATATAATCCCCATATGTGTACGCAACTCTTGGAGTTTTGGTTTAGATATGGTAGAGATATCAAGTCCTCCCACCATAAGGCTCCCTTTTGCTGGTCTCATGTGACCATAAAGAGCTTTAAGTAGTGTCGATTTGCCACTTCCACTAGGTCCAGTGATAAAGACAAATTCTCCTCTTTTGATAGAGAAATTTGCATTTTGGATAATCTCATTGTTACCTTTGTCGTATGCCAAAGTGAGATTATCTGCATGAATGACATTTGCCATCTAATATCTCCTTTATTTGTTGGTGTGCTTGATAATTTGCCCTAGAGGCAATAGGATTTGAGGGATAGTAAAAACTCTCCTCGTCTCCCAAAAATAGATATTTATGCTCAGGTCTTGAGAAGTTTCCAAGTGAGCACTTGATAAATATCTCACTTTGCGATATGCGATATATCCGCTCGAAATGGACAAAATAACCATCACAAACTTTAGTTTCTTTTGGCAGTATCTTTTCAATATCATCATTATATCTTATTTTACCAAAAGAGAAATTATAGTTTTTCTCGTCAACAGGGGATAACTCATCACAAACCAAAGTGACATCATAGATATCTTTTGATTGTCGTTGCCATCTTGCTTCATACTTGCTTATTATCGGAAGTGCATGGTTTTTTTGAATGCCTATTTTTGCTTTTTTGAGAGAACTAAAAACTTCTAATGCATACATATAGTACTTATCGCTATCAGTTCGAAGCTCAAGGGTACCACCCACCTTAAGCACTCTCATTGCTTCATTGACAAAATCGACCCCTATAACTCTCCTTGAAGGCTTTTTGTCCCATGGAACAGGAAAGTGGACAAATATTTGTTTTACTGTATTTGATGGCAACATCTCCAAAAACAATCTAGCATCATAATTGACAACCCAAATATTTTTAAGATTTTGAATCTCTATTTGCTTGAGAAGTTGTCCTGCTGATGGTGTGTGTATCTCTATACCTATATAAAGGGTCTTTGGGTTAGCATTTGCTTGATACAATATATGCCTACCACTTCCAAATCCAACTTCGATAGCAACACTATCAAAGTCAAACTCCACATCTATAAAATCTTCAATTTTTTTATAATACTCTGAAGCAAACAGTGGCGGTTTGCGTCTTGTGCTCAGGATATTTGAGCTTAATATCTCAAACTCAAGCACCTTAGCAACCAAATCTATCGCCTCTTTAAGAAGTGAGAGTTTAAGTGGTCTAGTTATTTTTTCAAATTTAAGCATCGCTTCGGTTTGGCTATATCTATAGAGAAGCAAAAATCTCTCGTCTTGATAATTTATACCCAAAAGTATCTCATCATAATTGATTGCGTGCGCCACAAACTCTATGGGAACTGGCTCTTTTTTGGCTCTTGCCTCAAGTGTCTCTTTAGATATAGGAGTTACTTTAATGTGAGGCATCAAAAGCCTCCTTGATAGCACTTGGGGTTATAAGCTCCATTGCTTCACCTCCAAATTTAGTATAGATAAAATGTTTCATATCTTCAAATAGTGGCGCTTCAAACTCAACTCGTTGCGCAGTTAACGGATGGATGAAATAGAGCACTCTAGCATGCAAGAAAACTCTTGGCACCCCTTTGCCTTTGTATCCGTATAGCTCATCGCCCAATATATGTCGCCCCAAAGTTGCTAAGTGAACCCGTATCTGATGCGTTCTGCCGGTGAAGAGCTTAGCTGCAATTAGCTCTACATGCTCGTTATTTGAAATTAGCTTTGCAAATGCACTTTTTGCACTTTTGCCACCCTCAACAACTGCCATCTTGAGACGATTGTTTGGACTTCTAGCTATTGGTGCTTCAACTTCTATATTCTCTTTGAGTGGATAGTCAATTAGAGCTATATAGTATCTCCCCATACTTTTGTCCTCAAGCTGGCGACTTAGTGCCTCATGCGCTTCATTGCTTTTTGCTACCACTAACGCTCCTGTGGTCTCTTTGTCTATGCGATGGACTATGCCGTGTCTCTCTTCACCGCTTAGAGTAGAGAGCGAAACCCCTCTTTGTTTGAGCCAATCAACTAGTGTTGCCTCTTTGACGCTAGGGGCTGGATGGACCACAAGTCCACATGGCTTGTTAATCACCATGAGATGTTCATCTTCAAAAAGCACCTCGACATCGAAGTCAACTTCAGCTACCTCTTTTTGTTCTACCTCTGGCAAAGTGTATGTTACCCTATCACGAGGGCGAACTTTTTGGCTTGTCTTGGTTACTACTTTGTCATTGATACCCACAAAACCTTTTTCGATGAGTTTTTCTACTTGGTTGCGACTCGCATTTAGATGTGTTGCTAGTACTTTATCTATACGACTATCTTCATTTGCAACAAAACTCTCTTTATTCTCTTGTGTCATCTATACTCTTCTTATTGAATTGATGCGATTATATCATAGCGGTGCTAAGAGATGCTAAGTGGGCTTTGTGTGCTATCGCTCCAACCTTCGTAGAACTTCCAAAGCTTCCATTTTGAACTTAACCTATTGTCTTATTCTGTATTGGAACTGATATATTTTTTAAACATCATCATTTTGTTGCTTCTATACATTCCTACACGGGCATGGTAACGAGGGAAATTGGCTAATTTTACATGAAGACTTTCTAGTTTTTATTTTGTATTTCAACAACATTGTCATCGCCAAACCACTCCCTAGCTCTACGAAGAGTTTCTTTTTCTGGCTGCGGAAAGTACACAACTAGATTATCTTTCACGCGTGAACAAGCAACATAAAAAATTTTTCTTGTTCTTTCAATTATATTTTCATTGCCAGCTTTATTTTCAAACAAATATTTAAAGTTGTATCGATTCCATTTTCCATTATCCAATATAACAAAAACATTATCAAATTCTGCACCTTTTACTCCATGCTGTGTTGAATATGGCGAAAGCTCTTGTCTATAACGATATAAGTTTTGTATTTCTTTATACTTAATGGTTTTCACGCTATTAAATTTATCTTCATTTTCTCTGATAAAACTATTTAAGCTATCATCTTTCTTAACAATGCCTAAAGCATGAGCAAGTTCAATGACTTCTTCAATCTTAGAACTTCCAGAATCTTTGAGCTGTTCAATATTCTCTTGCAAAACTTTTTTGTCGGAAAGTTTTTTAATTTTAAAATGAGTTTTTTTAATAAATTCGTTAAAAGATCTATTCTTGTATAAAAATATCAACTCTTCAATTTTGAGCAAATGAGCAATCAATTTATTAGGTTTATCGCTCGTAACATTTTCATTATCATTTGAGAATACAGTAAGCAAGTTTTTAAAACCTTGTTCGTTTGCAATAAGTTTGTGTGTCAGATAAAGCTCTTTGGTATTTTCTATATCATTAAAATCCCAATTTTTAAAAACACATTTTTGTTTAATATCGCTTATGCTCATTTTATTAGTTGAGTACAAAAACTTGATACTTCCCTTCTTGTTATTATTTGCAGGTTTTTGGACAATACCATCGTTTCGTATTTGATTTATAAGCTTAATAACTTCTGTAGAACATCTTCGATTGTCATCTTTTATAACTCTCTCAACTATTCCTTGTTCTTCATATTTATCAATGTTTCCAACCCCAGTATCATAGATAGACTGCATTGAGTCCCCAAAAAAACCTAAAATATTTTTCTTACTGCC
>OMKS01001309.1_pt1 | contig 22339 bp, 19 predicted proteins | sample 1674721 | NCBI WGS metagenome assembly OMKS01 (sample SAMN06264996, study PRJEB25208) | sediment metagenome | isolation source: hot spring sediment | place: USA: California | collected 2014-09-02
TGATACGGCGACCACCGAGATCTACACTATCCTCTTCGTCGGCAGCGTCAGATGTGTATAAGAGACAGGTCCTGTCCCTGACCTTGAAGAACACGTTCGCCCGGACTGGTGGAGCCGTATCTTTAATTACCTTTATTTAAAAACTGATGGTGATGTAGTAGACGACTTGAGTATAACCTCTCGTGAAATTGCCCTATTTTTAAATATTCTAAAACTCTCGCCAGAAGATAGAATTCTTGACCTATGCTGTGGACAGGGTAGACATTCTCTCGAATTGGCCAGGAGAAATTTTAAAAATATTGAAGGATTAGATCGCTCCCATTATCTAATCCAAAAAGCTAAAACACGTGCAAAAAAGGAAGATATTAATATCAAGTTCAGAGAGGGTGATGCCCGCAAAATTCCCTCTCCACCCGATACTTTTGATGTTGTAACCATATTGGGTAATAGCTTCGGCTATTTTGAGACTATCCAGGATGACCTGAGAGTGCTAAAGGAAGTATTTAGAGTTTTAAAACCTTGGGGAAAACTTCTTATTGAGATTACCGACGGAGAATACTTAAGGAAACACTTTCAAAGCAGATCTTGGGAGTGGATAGACAAAAAACATTTTGTTTGCAGAGAGCGCTCACTTTCTCTTGATAAGCAACGTCTCATATCCAGAGAGATTATTAGTCATATAGAAAAAGGTATGATAACAGACCAATTCTACGCTGAAAGACTTTACTCTAAAGAAAGCTTAACTCACCTTTTGGAAACAGCTGGTTTCAGTGACATAACTTTTCATGGCCAAATCTCTCCTGCTTCCAAACGAAATCAAGATTTGGGTATGATGGAAAGATGTATAATTGTTACAGCCGTGACCAAAAAAGAATGGACACCCGTTAAAAAGAAGCCCAAAAAAGAGCTAAAGAATGTGGTAGTAATTTTAGGAGACCCTCACAAAGCAGACCCTTTAAAACCTTCTGCCATCTTTGATGATGATGATTTTTACACTATAGACCAATTAAAATCAGGATTAAAGGAACTGAAAAATTTTCATTTTACTTATCTAACCAGTCACGATACTTTAATACAGGACTTAATAAAAGTGAAAGAGAAAATTGATTTTGCCTTTAACCTGTGTGATGAAGGTTACTACAATGATGCGCGAAAAGAGCTCCATATACCCTCTTTGCTGGAAATGCTCGGTATACCATACACCGGTTCAGGGCCCCAATGTCTTGCTTACTGTTATGACAAATCATTAGTACGTGGAATTGCAAGGGAGATGGAAATATCAGTACCGGAAGCTTTCTTTATTAAGCCCGAAGACACTACCTTTGAATTGCCCTTTAGTTTTCCGGTAATTGTAAAACCTAACTTCGGAGATTCCAGTTTTGGGATTACCCAGAGGAGCGTAGCAAATAGTTTTGAAGAACTGGTAAATGCTATCTCAGAGATCAGGGAAGAATTTGGTTACGATAAACCCATTCTAGTTGAGGAACTTCTTACTGGAAAAGACCTTAGTGTCGGGGTAATAGGAAATCCTCCTGAATCCTATACCGTCTTACCTATAATTATGGCAGATTATTCATCACTACCGGAAAACTTGCCCAAGATATGCGGTTACGAGTCTAAGTGGCTCCCGGAATCACCTTACTGGAATATAAAATCTATTGCCGCTGACCTTTCGGAAGATATAGAGAAATTTATTATAGAGTGTTGTTTGAAATTATCCGAGAGGTTGGAATGTAAAGATTACTGTCGATTTGACTGGAGAGTCGATGCTAATGGCACCCCAAAGCTCCTTGAAGTAAATCCCAACCCAGGTTGGTGCTGGGATGGTCATCTTACCAAGATGGCCGAGATTGCAGGGATATCATACGGTGAAACGTTAAAAATGATTTTACAAGCAACTGAACAACGACTTGGTATACACAGACCATGACTGCTTCTCTGCTTCTCGACTACCTGGCAAAATATTAAAAATATCTAAATTTGCTTACCCATGATATAATGAGGAATATTTTCCCCTAATAAATATTGCGGGAAAGAGTATTTCCCAGTAAACAATATATTAAAATTCAATTTTATAAAAAAATCTTTTGCACTTTCTGACATTACCCCAAAATGAATTCCCCGGATATTTTTCCTCTTTAGAAAATCAAGAAAATAATCGACCAGCAAAGAGCCAAGATTTTGTCCTCTATATTCCGCTTTAATATTGATATGTAAAGTTGCAGGATATTCTTTGGAAAAATCAGGTGTAATAAACTCTCCTTTTAAATAACTGGATATAATATTTTTTATCAATATTAGATTATTTCTGCGTAAAAACTGACGACGATATAAAGCTTTATATATTAATCTTGGAAAAATCTTATATTTAATTAATCTACGCATCTTTCGAACATCCTGGGTTCCCATGATATAACCAATCACCTGATTTTCTTTTACCGCAACAAAGCAGGATAAAGGTTCATAATCAGTAAAATATATGGTCAATAGGTCAGCCAGTATTTCATCATCAAAGATAGAACCCCTGTGTTCTCCCAAAAATACACTCTCAAGACTGATCTTTCGAATAGCATCTCTATCTTTTATCTGATAGTTGCGAATTTTTATACTCGTTACTTCCATATTGATTAATCCTATTCCCCCTGTGCATTGAAACCCTCATAAACACTGGAAGACCATATCGTATTCTTTTCTGTTTCCCTGGGTGGTGGTTATGGTTAATCATGTAAACTTTCTACGGCAAATAGTTCATTTTTCCGAATAGATGACTCGAGTAATTTTTTTAGTAAGGGATTTTTTAATTGGCTTTTATAAGATTCAAGTGCTTTTAACTTCAAATTTATGGTTTCTTCCGACAACATCAATCTTTCCCACCCTCCATCAAAAGTAATTAAACGAATTGGCGGTAGTGTGTATAAGTCAGGAGCGTATTTTTTAGGATGAGGATACAGATGGTGATGAACTAAGTATTTATAAGCAATTTTTTTATTCGGAGATTGTTCTAATATTTTTTCTACAATTTTGCTAATGGTAATATGATCTTTATGAGTATCACTAGGATGAGGGTAGAGGATGATATCGGGATCGTGACTGTCTATTTGATTTTGGAAAACTTTTTCTAGTTCGATCTGACTTTGTTGAGCAAGCTTACCATCTGGATAATTTAAGAAAATTAAATTATTAACCGGCAACCCCAAAATACTGGTGGCGGTTTCAAATTCCGAGTATCGTAAATCTTTTAAACTACGTTTATTACCATCGGTAACTAAAACAATTTTAACATCAGCTTCTCTTTGTACTGACTCGATAATATAACCGCCGCAGGCAATCGTTTCATCATCAGGATGAGGTGAAAAAACCAAAACTTTTTGGCCTTTTTCTGGCAGTTTTACATCATTTAAAAAATATATCGTCAATTGCGGCATAACCGGATCTGTTCTAATATACCAAAAAATTCCAGCACAAATAATCAAAACGATGGTTAAAATAAAAGATTGAATTTTACGGCTATTTTTGATTTTCCTTAATAACTTTTTCATAAACCTTTTGGACCTTTTCAAAACTTTTCGAAATTTGATGATCTGAAATGATTTCAAGCGATCTCTTTTTCATTTTTTCAATTAATTTTTCATCACTCAATATTGTAATAATGTCTTTCGCCATTAAATCGGAATCTCCGGGTTTGAATAAATAACCGTTTTCGCCATTTTTTACTAATTCAGGTAAAGCTCCTGCATTCGCAGCAACTACCGGAAGACCGGCAGCCATTGCTTCAAGGGTAACGATGCTCTGTGTCTCAATAGCAGAGGGAATCGCAAAGACTGTTGAAATTTGATAAATTTCTTCAAGATCACCTGAATTGTGATCAACTCTACCTAAAAAATGAATTACCTGCTCAATGCCCATTTCTTCAGCCATTTTTTTTATTTTTAGCAATTCGTCCCCTGATCCGGCAATAACAAAATGAGCATTTGTTTCTTTAATTACTTTTGGCATCGCCTTCATCAGCACTTCAATACTTTTATCTTTATCAATTCTACCCAGATAAAGCACGATCGGATTCATAGGCAAGTGAAATTTTAATCTAATGGAAACTGGTGAAGAGTAAGAAAAAAAACGCGCCAAATCCACGCCATTAGATATTGCAGTTATTGGTGTTTTTATGCTCCATTTAGAAAGCTCTTCCTTTACTGTCTCGGTTGGACAAATCACCTCGTCGCAAGAGTTATAAAATTTAACTAAATATGCAGTCAAAATTTTATTAATTATTGGATGAATCGGTTTTAAAAATCTTAAGTAAGAAATTACATAATCTAATCTGAAATGATTGGTAATAACCAAAGGAATTTTTTTTCTTTTTGCAATTGCTTTTAATCCCGAGCAAATTGAAGTCGGATCTTGAAGATGAATTACATCCGGCTTAATTCTCTCAACTGCTTTAGCAATATCTTTTTTTGACGAAGCAACTACCCTAAAACCTTTGCGGAAAGGGTTTGGTATGGATTTGAGTCTTAATATTTGAAAATTTTTATATTTTTCACAATAGGTTTTGTAGGTTTCACCTGGCGAAAAAACATATATTTCATGACCTAGTTTGGATAAATTTTCCGCTAAGAGCTCGGTGTTAATCGCAACTCCGGAGATATTCGGAGTAAAAGATTCACTGCCAATTATTATTTTCATATGATTACTATAATATAAAATATTAAGCATTACAAGATACTAAAGACAGATACTAAAGACAGGAGTGCAAGATTGTTAACTCCTGCAGCATTACTGCAATCATTATCATCTAAAATTTTATATTTCCTTTCTCAACCTTATTAAACCTGCCTCAATTCTAACAAATGTCAAATTTTTTCTATTGTATTTGTCTAATTTTATCTCATATTTTTGGGCAATCTTCTTTACAATTGGTAATGGTTCTGGATTGGCCTTTTCCCAAAAAGGCCTCAATTCTCTAAGGAAAATATTGGTAGTTATAGGACCGATACCATAAAAATCAGTCAATCTATTTTCTAAATCTTTACTATTTTGGGCTTCTTTATGCAATTCTTTTAAGCTTCCTCTGTATTCTTGGAGGAGGGTTTCACAATTTTTCAAAATTTGGGTAGAGGTTTTCCCATCATAACGTACATAACCACCTTCTCTCATAATCGGGTTTACCAAAAAATCCCAGCCCGCTTTTAATATCTTTCTTGGTTGTAAAAGATTATATCTTTCGAAGGTTTTGTAAGTATTTTTAGCAATTGTTTCTGATATTCTTGCTCCAAAGAGAATACTGGCTAAAAACCATTTAAAAATTTCTTTATCATTGTTCTCCTTTAAATAAATACCCAGCTCCTCAGAATACAGTTCACTTTTTTTTAATTTTTTTATATCGATTAACATTTTCTGTGTTTATCCATTCAGATTTCCGAAATTTTCTTACTAACTTTATTATATCATCATTATAAAGTTTGAGGCATTCTTTCTTAAGAATACCATCATGTATATTAATCTTGGCATTCGACTTTTTAATAATTTCCTTGCAACTTAAATTTATCATGTCTCTTCCAGCTTTTATCGAGTCTCTTATAGACACTCCATATACTACTTCAGAAATATTTGACCAAATTATTGATTCCGTGCACATGGGACATGGTTCGTGAGTTGAAATGATAAGACAACCGGTTAGGTCTTTTCTATAAATTTTTGAAGCCCTTTTTATTACATTAATTTCTGCATGAGCTATAGAATCTTGATCCGTAACCTCTGTATCATGTGCACTTGCAATTACTCTTCCGTCTTTAGCCACTACTGCTCCAAACCCTTTATTCCCCTCTTTTAAAGAGGTTTTGGCCTCTTCAATTGCCATCTTCATAAATTCTTCATAGTGCTTACTTATCATCATGACCACACCTAAAAATCGTACTTAAAATAAGATGTGTCCCTATTTTAAATTATTATCTTTCTAATTTCTTGTTGGAAAAAATTTTTTATCTCTTGCCAGGAAACAGGGACTATCATCTTTGGCATTGGATTATTTTCGGCATCTTCGAAATACGCTAAGCTTTTTAAAATATGCATCAGGTTATAATTTACGCTTTTGTATTTTCTTTTAAACAAACTTAGAAGATTCTTTAAAGATATTAATTCTTTGCATATAAAAAATAAGTCAATAAAATCTCTTTTTGTTCCGCGGGAGGAAATAGCATCAATTTTCATACAACCTATATCTCTAAGGTTTGCGACGTTAATTTCTTTTATTTGTTTTGGGTCAAAAAGTAGGGGATAATCATATTTTAAAAAACTTACCCGGCTTCCATTAAATACCCCGATTAAAGTATTCTCTGTCTCTTTTTCTATAGAAAATTTTCCCAGGGTTTTAAGTTTTTGAATCAAGGTTTTAGTATCAATATCTTTTTTCGTAAAAAAATCTAAATCGATAGAAACGCGGTGTTTTAATTGTAAAGCTACACCGGTCCCACCAGCCAAATAAAAACTTTTCAGTATTCCCTCTCTGGTCAGTATTTCCAGATTATCCTTTGTTTTTGTTGAAATGATTTCCTGAGGCATAAAATTTTATCTCTCTTTAGATTAAAAATTAGTTGCCAATAATTAGCACTTTTGGGGGAAAGATTCTTAGAATTATAAAGTACGTTTTTTATCTGAGCGAGATCAAAGTTGCCTCTCATCCACCTTGCTGCTTTTTCATCCCCTTCTTCTAAAATTCTTTCAATAATAAATGAAGTATATTTTTCTTTATCTAATTTAGAAAAATCTACATCCCAAAAATATTTTTTTAGAAATTGAGGAAGTGTTTTCATATATTAATTTTACCAAATTATCAGCTGAAACAAAAGAAAAAATTGTCAAGGGGACGGTTCTTCTGACAACTTTTACTCCTTAGTTATTGAGTTTCGCTGCTAAACAAAGACTTTATTTTAAAAATAATTCTTTTTCAATAATTTTCTCGGCAATCTGAACTGCGTTTAGGGCGGCGCCTTTTCGTAAGTTATCCGATACTACCCACATTACTAAACCATTTTCTACGGAAATATCTTCTCTAATTCTTCCCACAAAGACTTCGTCTTTCCCTTCAGCAAATAAAGGCATGGGATATGCTAAATTTTCAGGATTATCGATCACTTTTATTCCGGGGAAGTTCCTTAATAATTCTCGCGTTTTCTGAGCAGATATCTTCCCCTTGGTTTCTATATGAACTACTTCCGAATGAGCCCGATAGACGGGAACTCTAACTGTAGTGGCAGAAACTTTGATATGATCATCTCCTAATATTTTTCTGGTTTCATCTAACATCTTTATCTCTTCAGAGGTATAGCCATTCTCTTTAAATGAGCCGATATGAGGTAGAAGATTATAGGCAATCTGATAAGGATAGGCACTAATTTTAACTTCTTCTCCTTTGGTAATAGATTCACTTTGCATCTTTAATTCTTCCATAGCCTCTCTCCCGGTTCCAGAAACACTCTGGTAAGTAGCCACCACAACCCTTTCTATCCCCACCTCATCATAAATGGGTTTTAGAGCAACTACCATCTGAATAGTAGAACAGTTAGGGTTAGCGATTAAACCCTTGTGCCATTTTAAATCATCGGGGTTTACTTCCGGAACTACCAGAGGAACGTTGGGGTCCATACGGAAGTATTTACAATTATCTATTACTATTGTCCCCTGCCGGACGGCCAGGGGGGCAAAGTGGGCACTTACTTCGTCGCCGGCTGAAAAAAGGGCGATATCAATCCCGGAAAAGGAATCTTCCCTTAACTCCCGGACGGTAATTTTTTCTCCCTTAAATTGATATGCTCTGCCGGCTGAACGGCCAGAAGCAAAAAGACTTAATTTTTCCACTGGAAATTTTCTCTCTTCTAAAACTAATCTCATCTCTTCTCCAACAGCTCCGGTTGCTCCTACGATGGCTACATTAAATTTTCTCATTTAACTTCACCCACTTTGTCTAAATTAAATTCTATATGGATTGCCCTGACTGCATCTTCTATGCGGGAAGAGCTGATCAGACAGGATATCCTGATTCCAGAAGTGCTGATCATATCTATATTTACTCCTTCTTTAGCTAAGGCCCCAAACATCCTGGCGGCTATAGATGGATCACTAGTTATTCCTGCTCCTACAATGGAAACTTTAGCTACTTCAGGTTCTGATAATACACCTTTAGCTTTAATCTCTTTTGCCACCTGTTCAGTAGTCTTTGTCGCCTTATCAAAATCGCTTGAAGCTACCGTAAAAGCAATATCGTTAATCTCATTATGATGAGAGCTTTGAATAATCATATCTACAATTATTTCTTTTTCAGCTAAGGTCTTAAATAACTTATAAGCTATTCCTGGAATATCAGGAACTTCCTGAACCACGATTTTGCCTACATTGGTTTCATGGGTTACTCCCCTTACAATAACTTTTTCTAACATTGAGTCTGCCTCCTTTATAATCGTCCCTTCTCCTGGAATAAAAGACGATTTAACTATAATCATCACTTTATAATTTCTAGCTAAGTCTATAGCCCTATAGTGCATCACTTTAGCCCCTAAACTGGCCATTTCTGCCATCTCATCATAAGAAATGACCGAAATTCGGCGAGCCGAGGGGACAATTTGCGGGTCAGCCGTGTAAACCCCACCAACATCGGTATAGATCTCACACCTGCTTGCTCCCAGCTGAGCAGCCAGGGCAATGGCGGTAGTGTCGGACCCTCCCCTGCCCAGGGTAGTGATATCACCATTAGCATCAATACCTTGAAAGCCAGCAACAATAACTATCTTGCCTTTTTCTAAAGCTAACTTAATCTTTTTATGGTTTACGGCGGTAACCTTGGCCTTAGTATGAACGGCATTGGTCACAATCCCGGCCTGCATTCCGGTAAATGAGATAGCATCGCAGCCCAGGGAGTGAATAGCCATAGTTAGCAGGGCGATAGAAACCTGTTCGCCGGTAGAAATTAGCATATCTAATTCTCGTTCATTGGGAGAAGAGGTAATTTGGCCAGCCATCTTAATTAGTTTATCGGTGGTCTTCCCCATCGCCGAAACCACCACCACCACTTTATTCCCTTCTTTTGCCTTTTCTATTATTTTCTCGGCTACCTTTTTTATCCGCTCGATATTTGCTACCGAACTTCCTCCGTATTTTTGCACTATAATTTTATTCATCAGTAAAAGATTCACCTCTTAATTAGTCGTTAGTATTGAATGCAAGTTTTCAGTTAACAGTTTTCTGTTCTCAGTTTATTATGTTTTATATCATTCCGAATTTAGTGTGGGGGTCGGATTTATCCGCCCCGGGTTATTTGCTAATTTCTTTAACGGGTTCGATGAATAGAACCCCTACTTCTGACTCCTGGCTCCTGGATTCTTCTTTCTTCACGAGATGCGATTCACGAGATACGAGATACGATTTTTGTTCCCTCCAAATCTGCCTCTAATACCAGGATGCGGCAAGTTATCCCTGCATTTAAAAAAGCGTCTTTCATTATCTTGCCTATCACTTCCTCTCTACCCTTTTTGGTTAAAGAAACTACCGAGGGTCCAGAGCCACTTAAAGCTACCCCTGCTAACCCTGTCTTTTTAATTTGGGAGAACATATCTTCAATTCCCGGGATAAAGGGTGTCCTATAAGGTTGATGCAGCCTATCCTCCATAGCCTCAGCCAACACTTCCCAATCGGAATTTTGTAAGGCATTAAGTAAAAGAGCAGATCTGCTTAAATTAAATATTGCCTCGGGTAAAGCTACTTTTTGGGGCAAAACTTTTCTCATCTCTTTCGTATTTAAAGTAAATTCCGGTATCGCCAGCACAATTCGTAAATCAAGCGGGGTTTTAATCCTGGCCCACCTTATCTCCTCCCGGTCTGTTTTATAAACCAGGGTAAACCCCCCGATTAGAGCAGGGACAATATTATCCATATGCCCTTCTAAAGAAAGAGCCAGCTTAAGCATCTCCTGATTAGTTAAATCAACTTTGTAGAGTCTGGCTGCCCCCACTATTCCTCCTATTATTGCTGATGCACTACTACCCAATCCCCGGGTAATCGGAATTTGGTTAAAAGTCTTTATCCTTAATCCTTTTTTAAATTTATCCTGTCCTGTCTTTTTTAAAACTAGTTCAGCTGATTTCCCGATTAGGGTATCCTTTTTGACCGAAAACCTTTCCGCTCCTTCTCCCTGGTATTCAATAACCAGGCCTTCTTCTATTTCTTCTATCTCCAGATTTAAATATAATTTTAAAGCCAGACCCAGGCAGTCAAAACCAGGACCCAAGTTGGCGGTAGTCGCCGGAACTCTAATTTTTATCATAAATTTTCTCCTGAAATAGTCGTTAGTGAATAGTCAGTTAGTCGTTAGTAAGACAGTCGTTTCGCCTGTTTATAATGTCGTTGGAGTCCTGATTTATAAGAATGGGGTAATCTCATCTAATAACTAAAAACTAATTTTAAATTTTGTATTTAATGCTAAAGACTATTCACTATTCACTAACGACTAGTTAAATATCCACAACCCTAATCGCGTTACATATTCTCTCTACACATCCCAAATTAGCTACTTCCTTTAGAGATTTCTGGACATTGCCTTCTTTGGCCTGATGGGTTAAGAAAACAATGTCTGCCACTTCTCCGGCCTCTCCTTTTTGTATGACCGAAAGAAAGCTGACTTTTTCCCGGGCAAAAACACCGGCAATCTCCGCCAGCACCCCGGGCCTGTCTTTTACTCTGATTCTTAAATAATAAGGGGAATAAGTTTGGCTGAAATCCCTGATGTTCTTCTTTTCAAAACAATTATACTGGTTATGGTAATTATCATAATTTTTAATTATCTCTACTATATCACTGACGATCATGCTTCCCGCAGGCAAAGCTCCGGCTCCCAGACCGGAAAAGGTTAGGTCTCCGAAATCCCCTCCCCGAACCAGAATACCATTATAAGCACCGCCGATATTAGCCAGTGTATGCTTTTGGGGTATTAATGCCGGATGAACCCTTATATCTAAGTCCGTACCGGTGTTTCGGGCCAAAGCCAGGAGTTTAACGGTATAGCCCAGCTCCCGGGCATATTCGATATCCAGCTTAGTAATATTTTTTATCCCCTCATAATAGATATTGTCCTGATTAATCTTAGCCCTGAAGGCAATGGCAGAAAGGATAAATATCTTGTTGAAGGCATCAAACCCGTCAATATCTTTGCCGGGATCAGCCTCGGCGTACCCCTTCTCCTGGGCCTCCTTTAAGACCTCTTCATAATCTTTGCCCTCTTCACTCATCTTAGTGAGAATATAGTTGGTAGTGCCGTTTAAAATTCCAATTATCTCTTCTAATCTATAAGAAGTAAGGGAATGGGAAAGTGCCCCGATGATAGGGATACCGCTGGCAACACTTGCTTCAAAAAGAAAATACACCTTATTTTCCCGGGCTAATTCCAGAATTTCGTATCCTGCTTTGGCAATCACTTCTTTGTTGGCGGTAACTACGTGTTTTCCCGCCTTAAGGGCCTGCATAATCAAACTTTTTGCCGGTTCGAAACCGCCTATAGTCTCTACTACGATATCTATTTCCGGGTCATTTATTATCTCTTCGGTAGAATCGGTAAATATTTTATAGAGCTTTTTGCCGGGCAGAATTTTGGTTTTATCTTTATCTGCAAATTTCTTTAAGATTATTTTTTTGGGATATATCTTTTGCTCGATAAATTCTCTATTCTCCTGCAAAATCTTAATGGTGCCCTGACCTACCGTACCCAGTCCTATTATTCCGATGTTTATTGTTTTTTTTTTCATATTTATCCATCAACCTTTCTGTTTAGTCGTTAGCATATAAAAAAATCTTTCGCCTTATATGTTAAATATAAAGACGAAAGATTTTCGCGGTTCCACTTTATTTCTCTGAAATTGTTTTTTTCAGAACTCTCTTTTTAGCTGTAAGGGTCTTCTCCCGAAAGATTTACTCTTTTTACAAGATTCATCTTAAGCCTCCGGGCTGGTCTTCGGTTGGAAAATTCCTACCTTAAAAAATTTTCAACCTACTCTTCCCGTCACCGGCTTTTTATCAAATTTTTATAATTTTAACACTCAAATTTAATTTTGTCAAAATTTAGCCCAGGTCAACATCTTTGCTCGATACCAGGGCAACGCTGGCCACCTTATCTTCCGGAGCAAGGTTCATTGCCTTAACTCCCTGCGTATATCTCCCGGTATGACGAATCTCTTTGACCGGAACCCGGATAACAATCCCCTGTTGGCTGATTAGTACTATCTCGTCTTCTTCGCTCACCACTTTAACATCTACCACTAACCCTTTTTCTTCGGTGAGTTTGATAGCTCTTAGCCCTTGGCCGCCTCGGTTACTAAATTCCCTGAATTCCTGCAAGGGTGTTCTTTTGGCATATCCCTTCTCGGTGACTAACAATAAGTATTTATCTGTATCCGGGGGGACCAAGTTGATATTCACAAGAAAATCTTCATCCTTTAAAGCTATACCTTTCACCCCAATACTGGTTCTCCCCATAGATCTTATCGGGTCTCCCGAAAAACGGATAGCTTTTCCGTGCTTGGTAGTTAAAATAACATGTTCGTTGTCTTCAGCAAGTTTTACCCCGATTAATTCATCATCAGGTAAGAGGCGTAGGGCAATAATACCGATATTTCTTAAGTTGGAAAAAAGAGAAAGAGAAACTTTTTTTATCTTCCCTTTTTTGGTGGCCATGAACAGACACTTTTCGTTATTTTCTTCTTTTGATTCTACCAGTTCATCGCTCTCTATAGGAATAAGAGTGGTGATGTGTTCGCCTTTTTCAATGCCTAACAAATTGATTGCTGCAACCCCCCGGGAAGTTCTTCCCCCCTCGGGAATCTGATATGCTCTCCTTCTATAAACTATACCTTTGCTGGTGAAAAATAAGATATCATGAAGGTTGGTGGTAACAAATACCTGGTCTACAAGGTCTTCTAATTTGGTGGTCATGCCGATTTTACCTTTCCCTCCCCTCCTCTGTTTTCTGTAAGTGCTCAAAGGAAGCCGCTTAAGGTATCCGTCCCGGGTATAAGTTATTACAATGTCCTCTAAACTGATAAAGTCTTCAATCTCGTACTCTCCTTCGTCTTCTATTATCTCAGTTCTTCTTTCATCGCCGTATTTCTCCTTTATTTCCAACAGCTCGTCTCTGATTATCAACATGAGCTTCTTTTCGTTTTGCAATATATCTTCCAAATAGGCAATGCGTTTTATTAATTCTAAATATTCTTCTAAAATCTTTTCGGTCTCCAGAGATGTAAGGCGCTGCAGCCTCATATCTAAGATAGCTTGTGCTTGAATATCGCTTAATCCGAACCTGCTTTTCAGCTTAGCGTGCGCTGTTTTTACGTTGTCCGATTTTTTAATAATCTGCACTACTTCATCAATATTAGACAGGGCAATTTTCAAGCCTTCTAAAATGTGGGCTCTTTCTCTGGCTTTTCTTAGTTCATATCTAGTTCTTCTTTCCACCACCTCTTTACGGTGGGCTAAAAAACATTCCAATAATTCTTTTAAATTAAAAAGCTTGGGTCGGCCTTGGGAAATTGCTAAAATGTTAATCCCAAAGGTAGTTTTCATCTTGGTATGCTTATACAAATTGTTCAGCACTATATCAATATTGGCGCCTCTCCTTAATTCAATAACTATCCGCATCCCTTTTCTGTCTGACTCGTCCCTTAAATGGGTAATATCAGGAATTTTTTTATCTTGAACCAGCTGAGCGATATCCTCTATTAGTTTTGCTTTATTTGTTTGATAAGGCAGTTCTTTGATTATTATACGGGGGGTTTTAGTGCCTCCATTCTTTCCGCCATCTGCTCCTTCGGTAAATACCGCAGCCTGCATTTTTATAATACCCCTTCCGGTTTCATAGGCGCTCCTTATCCCCGTCCTGCCGCAAATTATGCCGCCGGTGGGAAAATCGGGGCCTTCAATTACGGTTATTAATTCTTTCACGGAAATTTGCGGATCTTCGATTATCATTACTGCGCCATCCACTACTTCTCCTAAATTATGGGGCGGGATATTAGTGGCCATTCCTACGGCAATTCCCGAAGAACCGTTAAGTAAAAGTTGGGGAACTTTTGCCGGCAAAACGATCGGTTCTTTAAGGGAATTATCGTAATTGGGAACAAAGTCAACCGTCTCTTTGTCTATATCAGCTAACAATTCCTGGGCAATCTTGGACATTCGAACTTCGGTATATCTTTGGGCAGCTGCCGAGTCGCCATCTATCGAACCAAAATTTCCCTGACCATCAACCAGAGGATAACGATAGGAAAAATCCTGGGCCATTCTTACAATAGTATCATATACTGCCATATCGCCATGAGGATGGTATTTACCTATTATGTCTCCCACTATTCGAGCCGATTTTTTGTAAGGTTTATCGGGCGTATTACCCATTTTTTCCATAGAATATAATACCCGGCGGTGAACCGGCTTTAATCCGTCACGGACGTCAGGCAGAGCCCGCCCTACTATTACGCTCATGGCGTAACTGAGATAGGCCTCTTTTATCTCCCCTCCGACATCGGCAAGTAAACACCTGTTTGCATCTGTAAGTTCTTCTTCGCGCTCTTCTCTTTCTTCTTTATTATTATCCAAATTATCTTTTTCTTCTTCTTTCATAATTTAACAATTCTCCAATTCATCAATTGACCACTAAATTAATTCACCAATTCTCCAATTTACTAATTCGCCAATTCGTAGGACAGGCGTCTCGCCTGTCTATTCTTTTTTCACCCATTAATTAGTATAAGGAAACACGGCACGCCGTGCCTCTACACTAACCCAATATTCATTATTTAACCAATTAAACAAGTAACAAGCCATGCCCCCATTTCTGACTTCTGACTCCCTCTTTCTTCACGATATACGATATACGAATCAATAATCCAGATCCTTTACTTCCAAGCTGTGTTGATATATAAAATCTCTTCTGGGCTCAACCTTATCCCCCATTAAAACCGTAAACATGGTTTCTGCTTCTATATTATCTTCCAGCTCTATCCTCTTTAAAACCCTGTTTCCCGGGTTCATGGTGGTCTCCCATAACTGCTCGGGATTCATTTCTCCTAAACCCTTATACCTCTGAATTCGGGGGTTGCCGTCTATCTCTTTTAACTTATCGTTTAACTCCTCATCGCTGTATAAATAACAACTTTCTTTATTATATTCAAGTTTGTAGAGAGGGGGCTGGGCAACATAGACATTCCCTCTTTCGATTAGAGGTTTCATATAACGGAAGAAAAAGGTTAAAAGCAGAGTTTTTATGTGGGCCCCGTCGACATCTGCATCGGTCATTATAATAATTTTATAATATCTTAGTTTTTCAATATCTAAATCTTCCCCGATGTTTATCCCTAAAGCGGTAACCATAGATTTTATTTCGTTATTATCTAGTATTTTATGTAAACGTGCTTTTTCTACATTTAAGATTTTACCCCTTAAGGGCAGAATAGCCTGAAATCTCCTGTCTCTCCCCTGTTTGGCAGAGCCTCCTGCGGAATCACCCTCTACCAAAAATATCTCTCTGAATAGAGGATCTTTTTCCGAACAGTCGGCTAATTTTCCGGGAAGAGTCCCCAATCCTAATATTCCGTTTTTTTGCCGGATCAGATTCCGGGCTTTTCTGGCTGCTTCCCTGGCATTTAAGGCAGAAATGGATTTGGCCAGTATCTTCTTGCTTAGATTCGGATTCTCGTTAAGAAAATTGCTTAGACCTTCTCCGACAACATAAGACACTATCCCCCTTACCTCACTGTTTCCCAGTTTGGTTTTAGTCTGGCCTTCGAACTGAGGGTTTAATAGCTTTACGCTAATTACGGCAGTTAATCCTTCTCTTACATCATTGCCGGAAAGATTGTTTTCTCCTTCTTTTAAAGACGGTTTTCTGCCATTAGGCAATAAATTGGTGCGGGCATAATCGTTTATTACTCTGGTTATTGCCGCTTTAAATCCGGCTAAATGAGTCCCGCCTTCTTCTGTGTTTATATTATTGGCAAAAGAAAGGACGTTTTCTGTATAGCCGGTATTGTATTGTAAGGCGACTTCTACTTCTATGTCGTCTTTCTTTCCGTTAAAACAGATAGGCTTGGGAAATAAAAGGTCTTTGTTTTTATTTAGATGGCTGACAAATTCACTTATCCCTCCGTTGTATTTATAGGAAACTTCTTTATTCTCTTCCCTTTCGTCTTTTAAATTAATCTTGACCCCGGCATTTAAAAAAGCGATTTCTCTTAGCCGGTGAGTAATGATATCAAAATTAAAGGTGGTATCTTCAAAAACAGTCGGGTCAGGTTTGAAGGTAATTTTTGTGCCGGTGCGGGAAGATCTTCCTATCTTTTTTAATTCGGATACGGCATCCCCTCTTTCAAATCTCTGAAAAAATATCCCTGAATTCCGGTATACCTCTACCTCCAACCATTCCGAAAGGGCATTTACCACCGAAATACCTACTCCGTGCAGTCCGCCGGTAACCCGGTATCCGCTTCCTCCAAACTTGCCGCCGGCATGAAGCTTGGTCATTACTATGGTCACCGCCGGTAATTTGGTTTCTTTGTGAATGTCAACCGGAATCCCCCGCCCGTCATCGGTTACGGTAACGCTGTTATCCGGGTGGATAACCACTTCTATTTTTTTACAATACCCGGCCATCGCCTCATCAATACTATTGTCTACCACTTCATCTAAAAGATGGTGCAGTCCTCTACTGGAAGTACTCCCGATGTACATGCTGGGCCTTTTTCTGACGGCCTTTAAACCCTCTAAAACCTGTATCTGTTTAGCGGTATATTGATTATCTGTATTATTAGTTTTCTTTTTTATTTTTGACAATAGTATAAACTCCTATCAAAACGAAACCGCAGCTTACCGCCACGGTTTTTATTTTTATAATTTACTATGAAGATTCATTTTATTATTCTAAAAACCTGATTAATTTTACTATATTATAGCCCTTATGTCAAAATTCTCCTTCTCTAACTGCCCCGCTAACCCTTGCTCTAACCCCTCTCTTTGCTCCTCTCTTAAATCCCCGCTTAACCGTCTTTAAACTGAGAGCTTCGGATCTTAAACAGGACGTTAGAAACTATTTTTTCCCCCGCTTCCCGGTTTATTTTTTCAATAAGCTCTCCTTTTCTTAAATTCAGTTCATTGGCCCAAACATTGCTTTTTACAGCCAGAAAAAGGCACTTATCCTGTATTTTAATGGGCTGGGAAGCTCGGGCAATCTCCTTCCCCGCCAGGCTCTCCCAATTACTAATTATTTGGTATCCTTTTATCTTTTTGCTCCATTTTTTCTCTTTTAAAAAACTCTCCAAGGCGGTTTTAAAGGGAAGTATGTCTTTCTTTTTCATAGATTAATTATCTTCCCCTCTTCTATTTTAAATATCCTGCTTTTTTCTTTGATATTACTATTAAAATAATCCAGATTTATACTGGTGATAAAGGTCTGCACCTTTTTATCGATAATTAATCCTAATAAGAAATGCCTTCTGTCTTCGTCTAATTCTGACATGACATCATCTAAAAAAAATATGGGGTAGGCCCCCTCTTTTTCCTTAATCAGTTCTAGTTCGGATAATTTCAAAGATAGAACAGCTGTTCTCTGTTGGCCTTGTGAGCCGTAAGAGGCGACATTAAATCCGTTGATATATACCGAAAAATCATCCCGGTGGGGGCCGAGCAAGGTGGCTCTCTGTTCTATCTCTTTCACTTTATGTTCTTCTAATTTATCTTTAAATTCTTTATTTATAGAAGAAATGTTTTCTTCCTGGTCTTTTAATATATTGCTTTGGTAGGTTAGTTTTATGTTTTCTTTCTCTCTGGTAATTTTTTGATGAAATTTATGGGCCAGGCGGTTTATCTTTTTTATAAACTTAATTCTGGTTAAAATTAAAAAAGACCCCCTCTCTATCAACCGGGGATCCCAGATAAAAAGTTGTTCTTTCTTCTTTTTTTGATTAATTTCTTTCTTTAATATATTGTTGCGGTGGCCTAAAATTCTATAATATTCCGAAAGATATCTATAATAAAGGGGGTAAATTTGAGATATCTGCTCATCTAAAAATTTTCTTCTTAAGGAGGGGGCACCTTTTATTATCTGCAGGTGCTCGGGAGAAAAAATCACTCCTTTAAATTCTTTATTTAGAGCGGCTTTTTTCTGAATGTTTTGGTTTATTTTTATTGTTTTAATCAGTTTACTTTTATAAAAGTCCTCTGATTTCTTCTCTAAAGCTAAGGCTATCTGGGTGTCTTCGTCGTCTTTGTTTATTTCTCCAAACAGATAAGCAGTTTCACTGTTCCAGTTTATTGCTTCTCTGTCCTCTTTTGTTCTATAAGAGCTTCCTTTAATTATTAAGTTTAGCCCTTCTAATAAGTTGGTCTTGCCCTGGGCGTTATTACCGATAAAAATATTAAGATTGGAATCAAAATCTATGGATAGGTTAGAAAAATTTCGATAGTTTTTCAGCCTCACTTTTTTAAAATACAAGCTTCTCCCCTTCCTCTTCTGTGTTTATATATTAAGTATAGTATATCGTAAAGAGGAAATATTGTATAGTTAATCTGTCCTTACCGGCATTAAAATGTAAGTATAGTCTTTATCTTCGTCCGGGGCAATAATTGCCGGATTGAGCGGGTCGTTCAGTTTTATTATAGTGTTTTCCTTTTTTAGTATCTTTAAAACATCTAGAACATAATCGGCGTTAAAAGTTATGGTAATATCTTCTCCTTTTTTGAAACCGGAGATCTGTTCAGAGGCTTCTCCGGTGCTCGGGCTTTCCGCTTTTAAAATTATTTCGCATCTCTCCTCTTTTTGGCTATTTTCACCATTAATTGCGTCCATCTTTACTATTTTTAAGTCTTCTCTTACAAAAAGGGCGATTCTTTCCATTTTATCCCTAAATTCCTCAGTGTTTATTTTTATTTCGGTTTGAAAAGAATCCGGAATTATCTGGTGGTAATCAGGAAATTGACCTTCTATTAATCGAGAATATATTCTTATACTGTTCTTCTGGCCATCAGGAAATAAAATAAACATTATCTGTCTTTCCCCAAATCTAATTTCTACAAACACTTCCTCGTTATCTGAAAGAAGTCTGGATAATTCTGACAGAGCCCGATAAGGAATTATAGCTTCTATTTTTTCGTCTGTTGTTGGTTTTTCTATGTTTATTACCTTAATATTTTTAAGAGATAGTCTGTGGCTATCAGTGGTAACCCCCTCAATCTTATTGTCTAATATTTTAAATAGGGCTCCGTTCAAAAAAGTTTTGCTTTCATCGCGGGAGGTGGAAAATATAACCTGCTGAATAGTCTCTTTAAATAATTTTTGATTTAGTTTAATTTTAGCTCTCGTCTTTATTTCCGGAAAATTAGAGAATTCTTCTGCAGAAAAACCTAAAATTTTATAATTAGAACTATTTTCGTTGACGGTAGTTATATTATTATCTGAACATTCTATCTCTATTTTCCCTTCAGGAAATTTTTTAATTAATTCACTTATTATTCTACTGGGAATAACCGTAGAACCGGTTTCAATAACCTGGGCCGGGATGTAACAATCTATCCCGATTTCTAAATCAGTAGCATATAGATGAACTTTATTATCTTCATTCGCTTCAAAAAGTATCCCATTATAAATAGGTAACCCAATTCTACCGGATATTCCTTTTTGTACTGTCTGAATCCCGTGTAATAGACTTCCTTGAGAACAGATAATTTTCATATTCTTACTCCTTTATCTTAAATAATTAAATAAAGATATAGTATTATTAATAATAGTAGTGTTGAAACTGGGGAAAGAAAAAATAAACCCTATTATTTTATTACAAATACCCTGTGGATAAAAACAGGGATAAAAATTTTAGATATTAACAAATTCCCCATTTTAAATTTTTAAATAAAAAAATATCTAACAATTAAAAGTTTTAAACATATTATTAAAGGGTTATTAACAATTAACTTTTTCTGATATCTAAAACTAAATTATCTATAATCTTTTTAAAACTTTTATCTTTTTTAATTTTATTTTTAATTTTAGTATAAGAATGGATAATAGTGGTGTGGTCTCTTCTGCCAAAGGCTTCCCCGATCGAAGCTAGAGAAAGATCGGTTAATTCCCGGGAGAGATAAATGGCCACCTGTCTGGCCAGGACAACATCTTTAGTTCTTTTTTTAGATAATAGTGAATTAATTTTAATAGTATAATAATCGGTTACCGCTTTTTGAACCTGATTGACAGAAATTTTTTTATTCTCTAAAGGGATAATATCTTTTAATATATTTTGAGCTGAAGAAACAGACAATTCCTTTTTAGTAAAAGTAGAAAAGGCAACCAATTTAGTTAAAGCCCCCTCTAGTTGTCTAATATTAGAAGGAATTTTCTCAGCGATAAAGTTGATTACTTCACCGGGAACATTTAAATTTTCCGCCTGCGCTTTTTTTCTTAAAATAGCAATACGGGTCTCTAAATCAGGAGGCTGGATATCAGTAATTAATCCCCACTCAAAGCGAGAGATTAAGCGATTTTCTAAAGTAGGAATATCTTTCGGGGGGCGGTCACTGGTGATTACTATCTGCTTATTTGAATCATATAAAGTATTAAAGGTATGAAAAAATTCTTCCTGGGTCCTCTCTTTCCCGGCCAAAAACTGTATGTCATCAATTAATAATACGTCTACACTACGGTATTTATCACGAAAAGCAACAGTTCGGTCATCCCTTATAGAGTCAATCATCTCGTTAGTAAATTTTTCCGAAGATATATATAAAACCTTAGTTTTGCTGTTTTGTTGGGTAATATATCTACCGATAGCCTGCATTAAATGAGTTTTGCCCAGCCCTACTCCACCATATACAAATAAAGGGTTGTAAGATTTAGAGGGAGATTGAGCTACGGCAAGGCAAGCAGCGTGGGCAAAGCGGTTACCATTTCCCACCACAAAACTGTCAAAAGTGTATTTTGGAGTTAAAACAAGCTTATTCTCTTTTAAAAAAGGCTCTGATTTTTTTATGCTCTTTTTAGGTTGAGGGGTAGAGTGAGCAGGAACGGATAATTCTTGTTCGGCTGTTCTAAACTCTATCTTTAAATTATCATCTGAACCAAGAGTCCTTTTAAGAATATCTTTAATAAAGCCGATATAGTGTTTTTCTAACCAGTCTTTACAAAAAACGCTGGGGGCGGAAATTATCAACCCGTTTTCGCCGAATTTTACAACCTTTGTTTGGCTGAACCAGCTATTATAGACCTGAGGACTTAATTCTTCTTTAATTATTTCTAAAATTTTACCCCACAGTTCTCCGGTCTCTGCAAACTCCATATATATACACCTTCCCGTATAATTGAATATTTTTTTATTTAAATTTGATTATAAAAGTTTTATAGAGTTAAAAAGGTTTATTAAAACTATAAACTATTTACAAAAGCCTATAAGGTATGAGGGTTTCATGAATTTTCCCCAAAGTTAACAGCTGATTGTGGAAAACTCCCGAAGAGTTTTTTTATTAAATTTTAACATTTTCCTTAAAAAATTAAATTTTAATACTTTATTTATAGATTACCAAACGACTAAAATTAAAGGCCACAAGAAAGTTATTAACAGTTTATTAACATTTGTGGACAACTCGGTTGAAAAGCAATTTATTTTGTACTTATAATAGCAAAAATATTTTTATTAAGCAAAAATATTTTTTTGCTTTTACATTTTTTTATCTTTATCAACCCGATGCCCGACACTATATAACCGACTTTTCTTATAAAACTTGACATTTAGAGGGCATTAAAGATATAATTTTCAATGAATTTTAAATTCTACATTTTAAAAAAGAAGGAGAGAGCCAGCTAAATGAAGCGGACTTATCAACCAAACACCAGAAAAAAACTGAAAGTACATGGATTTCGAGAAAGAATGAGCACTAAAGCCGGCCGTTTAGTGTTAAAGAGAAGACGCTTAAAGGGACGCAAACGCCTTACGGTATCCAGATAATTAATTTTTATAAACAGATAACAAGAGGAATTTTGATAAAGAGAAAATTGTCAAAAACCAGTGAATTTAAGAAGGTTTTTTCGGAAGGAAGAAGAATCGAAGGTAAGAATGTAGTAATATTTGTTTTAGAAAACGATTACGATTTTAACCGAATGGGGACGATAGTAAAAAAAGAAATAGGAAAAGCCGCAGATAGAAACAAGACAAAAAGGCGGCTGAAAGAAGCAGCCCAACTGCTAAACAAGAAATTACTTTCAGGATATGATATAATTGTATTGGCCAAAAATAATATTAGGAAAGCAAACTATTTTGAGATATGTTATGAC
>OMKS01001311.1_pt1 | contig 22302 bp, 16 predicted proteins | sample 1674721 | NCBI WGS metagenome assembly OMKS01 (sample SAMN06264996, study PRJEB25208) | sediment metagenome | isolation source: hot spring sediment | place: USA: California | collected 2014-09-02
AACCAACCCCGCCGGACGAGTGATGATCAGGGAATATGCTACCGCACTGGCAACCAATCCCGTTAACATCAACACAAGTTTCCAGTGTGAAATCAACCATGATGCCAACGTAATGGCAGGCAACGATTTGTTAATCCGGTTCAGGATCACTAATGGCAGCATCAGAGGTGATCATATGTTGAAAGGATTTGACATTTCAGAGGTGTTGTTGCCTTCCTTGTTTCATTCAACCATATTTATCAGCAGTTCAAAAGGCGATACCTTATTATACGACAAACTCAGTTCAGTACGGTTAACACACGGAAGCTCAGATTATTTCAGGTATAAATTAGCATTACCTGATGATGCCGATACGATCCGGATCGAAGTAAAAGACCTCTTTTTTTTTCACAACAATCAGAATGTGAGGCGTTTGATTGAGAGGCTGCAGAAAATAGCGGACTATTATGCCGCCGATTATTTGCTTAAAGGAATTGAGCGAGATTTTGCTGCTGTAAATTGCAGGCAAGCTGATCTGCTGCCTGTTTGTTTTCTCACCCTGATCAAAGCCCACCGGGCATTGCAACACATTGGCAATGCCAACTTTGAGGGCTTCCTTTCACTTGGATATTCCGACCCGGCTGATCTTAAAAGAAGGTTCGAGGTTTTATCAAACACACACACTTTTCTGATGCGCGAGTTAAGCATTGCCATGCAGTTAACTCAGCGTATTGATCTGAACCATGACATGGATTGGCTTATTAATGAATACATTGAAGGAATAGCATGGTACATTGAGGAAAATCCCGAACCGGGTTTTGCTGCTACGCCATTTATCAATCACCTGGCAGCTATTGATTATGCAGGAGGGTCGTTTCAGCAAAAAGCCCATCTTTTCAGGCAGCTCGCGGCCAAAGCCAGACCCGGAGTTTCTGCTGAGGAGGCATCCGGACAAATACTTGAAATGGTTTACCATGCAATGATTGGCAGAGCAAAAGAATATATTGACACCATCCAGTTTAACAAAGCCATTGTATTGCTCGAAAATGCCGGCCGTTTTTGTGAAGCTTTCCGGGAGATTGATTGCAGCGATGAAGCGAATTTTGAACTAGCCAAAGCCAAACACGGCCTTTTTGATTTTTATCTTTCGGTGGCCGGTCGCGCCATCGAAATAGAAAAACCGGATATTGCCCATACTTACGTTTTCCGCGCCCGTGATTTTCAACGCGACAACAATCAGCTAATCATTTATGATGGCAAGGCCACTGATATGATTTCCAGGCTATTTGATGCTTATGTTTGGGAAGCCGAAAAATTCAACCAGGCAGCACAATACGATTCAGCCCTGATATACGTAAACCGCGCCATTCAACCCGGCATGACAATTACGCCAACACCTGCCTGGCACGCTCAAAAATACCTGGCCCTGAATGGCATGCTTGCTGGCAAACTGGGCTATTTCGAAAAAGCCCTGAAGTCGCTGCCATTAACAATTACTGAAAACATGTATCACCAGCTTGATCAGTTTATCAGGCTGGAGATGATGGGCGTGGATTTGGACGATATAAACACGGAAGCTTTGACGCATCTTCAAGCGGTTCTTGTCAGGCAACTTGTAAATGCTGCAGGGTCTGATATAAAACAGGAATATTTTGATGAAGCAATGCGAAAAGTTTTGCTTGCACAAACTATTCCCGGAAGTCATAATTTCCACATCAGACAGCAACTAGATTCTTTGGCAGTAATTTCAGGACGTGAAATCATCCATGCCATGCTTATAGAGACTGTTGCGTTGATCAACCAGGGAAATACGGATGAAGGATTTGAAGCCTACGCCCGGGCATTGCAGCAAAGCAAAGCGTTCAGGCTTGACGAAGATGCCATCACAAAAGCCAGGTTTAACAGAGTTTACGATACCTATCTTGCCATCCGTTGTTCACAATTGCAATCGTATCTGAACCAGGTGCTTTTACGGGCCGAAAGACTGGCAGGATTAAAAATGTTTGCGAATGCCTGTGATACAGTCAATGCAGCCTTGAACCATGTTCGTACTTTTCCTGCCTGCAGGTATTCGTTGAAGCATGCGGAAGATTTTCTCGTTGAATTTGAGACTGCTGCAAATTTTCAGCGTTCGGTGCAGCAGGCCGTCATTGCACTGGATCACAACGAATACAATCAATGCCTTTTACACCTCAAAAACGCAATCATACTGAGCGAAAGTCATGATTTAAAACAATTTGGCCTGAACCCTTTTTCGATGTATCTTTTTGCCGCGGGCAAAAATGACCAGACACTGAATTACCACATTACAAAATATCTAATTGAATCTTCAGAACACGATCAGTCCCTTGCCATGCTCGAATTGATGAGAAATTCAGGCATTTCTTCCTCCAATGTAAAAAATTTACAACAGCAGCTTGGCGCTGATATGGGCGCCGGCGACCGAAACTCAGTGGGCTTTTTCCAGTCGTTCTCAAAATCAAAAGAATATACCGGCGGCGATGCATGGTATAAAACATTCAACAGAGCCTACCGCCGTGGCCTGGGATATGGTTTTCCGTGGATTTTTTGAGAACACCAAAAACAAAATATCGCAAAATCCACATCCTGCATTGTTTCTTTTTTATATTTTAGCAAATTAATTTGATCTCTTGATTGTGGTAAATTTCACTTTATTAGTAATTTATAAAACCCTACTCAAATGAAAAGAAACCTTTTGCTCATCAGCAACTCAACCAATGTTGGAGAAGAATATCTTGGTTGGCCAAAGCAGTATATCATGGATTTTATGGCCGAAACCGGAGTTAAAAAGATTTTGTTTATCCCCTGGGCCGGTGTAAACCTTTCCGATGAAAACCTGAATGCTTCCTACGACATTTATGAAGAAAAAGTTAACAGCGTTTTCAAACTTTTCGGTATGGAAGTTTACTCCATTCACAAACAAAGAGACCCGCTTAAAGCTGTGCGTGATGCCGGCGCCATTGCTGTTGGCGGCGGGAACACCTTCCACCTTGTTTACGAAATGCACAAAACAGGAATTATTGAAGAGGTAAGGCGCAAAATCGCAGAAGGCATGCCTTATATGGGTTGGAGCGCCGGCGCCAATGTTGCCTGCCCTACTTTGCGAACCACCAACGATATGCCCATCATTGAACCCAAAAGCTTTGATTGTTTCAACGTGGTTCCTTTCCAAATCAACCCTCACTACCTCGATGCAAACCCCCAGGGACATGGAGGAGAAACCCGCGAACAACGCATCAACGAATTTTTGGCAATCAATCGTGATGTGGTGGTGGTTGGCCTGCGCGAAGCCACAGCCCTGGTTGTTATTGGCGATTCAATTAAACTGGTGGGAACCCGCCCCATGCGATTGTTTGGTTTCGGGCACGAGCCACGCGAGTATCAACCCGGCGATGACATCGGATTTCTGCTGAGATAAGTTTTCCCATGCTTCGGCGTTTTGATAGCATCATTGGATGAAAGGATGAAGCAGCTTGGTTTTATAATAATTTTTCTGCTAACATACAGCATTGTTTCGGCACAGGAAACACGAGTCACCTTTGGTTTCTTAGCCGAACCGATCATTCCTACCAGGTTGTTCCGCATCACTGATGATGTAACGCGGATATCAGATGTGACATCCGGCAATGATATAATTTTTACTTCAAGCCCCCGTTATGGCTATGCTTTTGGAACCATCCTGAAATTCGACTTTACGCCCCGCCTTTCAGCCGAAACCGGGATCAATTACCTGGTAAGGCACTACGAAATGAGTTCCGAGGAAGGCATTGAAAGGTTTTCGATGCGTTTTATGGAAGACAGTTACGAGCTGCCCCTCACCATGAAATATTTTATCAGGTTGGGAGCCCGGTTATATTTGAGTAACGCAGCAGGCGTATCGCTGATGTTTATTCCGGGCAGCGTTCAGGCCCAAACCGGTCGTGGAGTAGAAACTGACAATGATTATTTGTTCTTCAGGCAACATTCATTTATCCGCCGAACCATGCTTCCGGCTTTTAAAGGAGGCTTTGGGCTGAATTACCGCAGCGAAGACATCGGCGAATTTTACTTTGAAACCTATTACCGCTTATTCTCGGTATTTTACGACACCCGCCTGAGTTACTACAATGCTCTAACAGGCACCGACCTGGTAAATGTTAACATCAGGTCAATCGGCGATTACTTCGGATTCTCAATAAAATACACCTTCCCGTCATCTAAGCTGATGCGCAGGGAAAAGAAGGAATAACTAAAATTATGACCTTGTTCGATTTCCAGGTAAAACACAGGATTACTCGCTAAGAAACAAATAAAAATCCTGTGTAAGCTTTTTATAATCCGGGGTGTAATGTTGCATGCTGTCCATGATTACGATGATCTCATCAGCAACTGAACCGGCATTGTTCAAGGTGGCTTCCACCATCAACCTGGCATAAGGCTGACCCTGTTTGCTGAACACTTTTGCCGTGCGAACCGGGAACAAACCGGCTTTATTCATTTTCTGGTTTATGTTGTAGAAGGTTTGAATGGGAAGAACCAAGGCAATCTTGCCGCCGGATGCAAGCAGGCTTACTGCGCTCTCAAAGAACATATCCGTAAAAGCGCTATCGGCGTGTTTGGCTATCAGCAGCTTGGGTTTTTTTGGCTTCAATGAATTTAGAAAAAATGGTGGGTTCGAAACAATATAATCAAAGCTGCCCGCATGGCTCACAGCAAAATCCCGGATGTTTGCATGAATGGCCTCAAGCCTGTCAGGCCAGGGGCTGAGGCTAAAGTTCTCCGCTGCTTGTTCGATGCTTGGTTCGTGAATATCAATGGCTTTAATGTTGGCCGCAGACTTTTGTGCCATCATCAGCGCCAGCACTCCGCAACCGGTTCCCACATCAAGTATATTCCCTGACAGTGGCGGAGCGGCCCATGCGCCCAGCAATACGGCATCGGTTCCCACTTTCATGGTGCTTTTATCATCTAAAACCTGAAACTGTTTGAACCTGAACGGACTGCTCATTGAATTATTCCAGATACATCTCTATTAAACCTTCGGGAGCCTTGATGTTGATGATGCGATTTTTTTTATCCACTGCCGTGATGATTTCATCGGCAACCGGAATTAAAATTTCCTTTTTGCCGCGCCTGAGCTGAAGCAGCGCCTGCATGGGGTATTCCAGCACTTTTTCAACGGTGCCGAGTTCGCCGTATTCGTGGTCAACTACCATATAACCGGTAATTTCGTGATAATAAAACTCGTTTTCGCCCAACTCGGGCAGGGCTTCAACCGGAAGATACAATGCTGCACCGGTGAGCATATCAATCTGATCAACGTTGTCAACATCCTGGAATGTAACATGCGCCTGTTTTCCAGGCTGCATCAGAATTTCCCGGATCAGAAAAGGAACCAGGTTTCCACCAACATAAACGAATACGGCATCGAGGCCACTGTATTGGTAGGGGTCATCAACATCAAGATAAATCAGCAACTTTCCCTGAATGCCAATTGGCCTGAGAATTTTGCCCAAGTAAAAATATCCTTTAATTTCCACGATTTGCAGGTGTTTGAGCGGGCACTTATCTGATGCCGCTGGATTGCATAAAAAAGGCCACCCGTTAAGGCAGCCTGTTAATCATGTTGAGCATGCTTCATTCAGACTTTTCGGGAGCAGTTTCCTGCGATTCCTCTTTTTTGTCTGTTGTAGCTTCCTCCGGGCTTTCTTCGGCCTTGGCTTCAATTTCTTTCTCAGGAACCGCTTCTTCTTTAACCTCTTCTTTTTCAGCTACTTCAGCGGCTGACTCCTGAATTTCTTCCGTTTTGGCTTCAGGTTCTGCAAGCACCGGAGTCTCTTCAGCCACTTCGGCAACGGCCTCTGCTTCTGCCGGAACTTCCTGCGTTTCTTCAACCGCCGGACTTAGTTTTGCAGCCCGCTTTTCAGCTTCTTTTGCTTGTTTCTTGGCTAATTCTTCGGCACGGGCCTGGTTCAGCTTACTTTCTTCCTCTCTGATCTTTTTCAGTTCTTCCTTGTTAAGCAGCGCCTGTTCTTTGATTTTAGTCCTGATCTTGGCTTCTTTTTCTTCGAGCCAGGCGCTGAATTTTTCTTCAGCTTCCTCAGCAGTGAAGGCACCTTTTTTTACACCTTTGAGCAGGTGAAATTTGTAAAGGATCCCTTTGTAAGACAAAATGGCGCGAACCGTATCGGTGGGCTGTGCCCCGGTTTGCAGCCAGTACAATGCGCGGTCGAAATCCAGGTTAATGTCGGCAGGCTTGGTCAATGGATTGTAGGTGCCAAGTTTTTCAATAAATCTTCCGTCACGTGGTGCTCGACCATCCGCAATTACAATATGATAGAAAGGTCTTCCCTTGCTACCATGACGCTGTAATCTGATCTTAGTTGGCATGATTTTAATTTGTTAAATAAACGTTTTGAAAATGAGGGTGCAAAGAAACAATTTTTTTCCCAATCCCGAAAGCCTTCATTGTGGTTATTTTTACGAACCAGGTCAGGATTTCAATATTTTCAAAAAAAAATCCGGATGCCTGTTATCAATCTTATCCTTAATTTCGCAGCATGAAAAAAATATTTCCAACTCCTTATATTCTTCTACTGCTTGCAGGCCTCTTTGTTGCAGCAGAAGCAAGCTGCCAGAAGGTCGGCCGGTTCATGATCGAAGGTAAAATTAAAGGCCTGAGCCAGGGCGAGGTCATCTTCAACCGGCTGCATGGCCATAAAGAATCCAAAGTTACTGAAGCTAAAACCGATGCTGATGGCTCTTTTACGATCCGGCTGGATCATATTCCGCCAACAGGGCAATACCGCCTTCGCATTGATCCCAGTAAAAAAAACGGGATGCTCGATTTTCTTGTCGAAGGCGAAAATATCAGCTTCACCACCCATATTGACTACCTGATTGACAGCATTAACATTACAAAACCGGCAACAAACAAAGCCTGGTACGAGTATTTTCGCATCAAGGATAATTTTGAGAACCGGCTCTCAATTCTCGAACAACTTTTGGGTATTTATCCTGAGGATGAGCGTTTTTATCCTGAAATCATCAAAGAATTCAATCTTTTACAAGATGAATTAAGCGCGGAAGTCAATCAGTTGGTTGCCGGTTTCCCGAATACATTGCTGGCCACTTATGTGCGATCCGATCAGCCGCCGCGCATCAATCCCTTTATAACAGCAGCAGAACGACAAGAATTGATGCAATACAACTACCTGAACAACATTGATTTTACCGACACCATGCTGCTTTACACTGACATTCTTCCAAGCAAAATTCTCAACTACATTATGCTTTACCGCAATCCACAACTCGACCGGGATCAGCAGGCGCTTGAGTTTATCAGAGCCACCGATAACCTCTTGCCGCTGGCCATGATAGAACCCCCGGTGTATAACTATATGCTGGCTTACACCATCAGCGGTTTTGAGCAAATTGGCATGGAGCAGGTGCTCTCGCACATTGCCGAAAACTACCCGATTGACGAAAGTTGTGTTTCTGACCAGGACACCGGAGAGTTGCAGCGTCGGATGGAAGGCTACCGCAAACTTGCAGCCGGGCAAAAGGCCCCCGATATCAACACAGATGACATCAACAACAATAATTTTGTTTTGAGTGAAATCCAGGCCGACCATATTTTGATCGTATTTTGGGCAAGCTGGTGTCCGCATTGCACAACCATTCTTCCGCAAATAAAATCCCTGGCCAAACAAATAAATCCAAACACCACTAACGGAAAGGCTGCGCAACTAATGGTGGTTGCTATTTCAATAGACCATGATGAAAAAGAGTTCCAAAAATACTTGCAAGCACAAGGCCTAAATAATCCGGACATCAGTGAATTCTGGGTAAATATTTGCGATTTCGAAGCCTGGGAAGGGAAAGTAGCGGATGATTACTATCTGTATGCTACACCAACCATGATCCTACTTGACAAAAACCTGAAAATCGCCGGGAAACCAGGCACAGTACAGGAATTAATAACACTACTGGGCAGATAGGTTTTTGGTTCGAACCCGAAAACACTGTTTTCGGATATAATTGGCCTATTCCGTATCTTTTTCGATTTCTAGCAGTTCCACTTCAAAAATGATTGTGGCGTGGGCGGGTATCACGCCTACCTCTCTGCTGCCATAAACTAAATCGGCGGGGATATAGAATTTGTACTGGCTGCCCACATGCATGAGTTGAATACCTTCTGTGAAGCCGGGAATCAACTGGGCGAGATCAAAACTATTGGGCGCCTGGCGGTCGTACGACGAGTCAAAAACGGTGCCATCAATCAACATGCCTTTGTAATGCACTTTCACAATGCTGTTGGGCTGCGGTCTTTCGCCGGCGCCTTCCCGCATAATTTCATACTGCAAGCCGCTGGCTGTTGTTATCACACCATCCTTCAGTTTATTTTCTTCCAGAAACTTTTTTTGTGCAGTGATTATTTCGGCATCTTTTTCAGCAATTTCCTGCTGACGTTTTTCGTGCATATCAGCGCCGTATTTTACCATGATGGCCTCGGCCTCTGAGATGGAAAAAACAGTATCAACACCCAGCCATGCATCGCTGAAACCGCGGCTGAAAGCAGCGGCATCAAGTTCCATTCCCTGGTTCTTAAGCGTAAAAGCTACATCGGTTCCAATGATGTAGCTGATGGTGTCAAGCAAGGTTTTCAACTCCATGACAGGCTGAGGCTCTGCAGGCAAATCCTGTTTGTGAACTGCAGACTGAGCAAATACGCCCGAAATGCCCACCAAAATAAAACTTAGCAAAATGAATTTTTTCATGCGATTCGGTTTGAAGGTTTAATTTTTTAACCGGCTCACATTTCCGGCACCGGAAATATTTGATCTGACATTGGGATTGCCGAGATATCTGAGATTTCCTGCTCCGGAAATTTTTACAACGAGCTTTTCGTCCACGTTTACGTTTGCTGATCCCGCTCCGCTGATCTTGATATCCATCGCTCTGCACCACAATGTTTCAGCGCTGATTTTTGATGCACCCGATAGCTTGATGGTCATTTTGTCAACCTCGCCGGTCAGGTGGCTTTTGCCTGCGCCACTCATTTTCAGCTCCATCTGATCAGCAAAAACCTCAAGGTCAATATCGGAGGCACCGCTTACATTTACCCCGAGATATTCGAGTTGAAGAGGGGTTTGACCAATGATTTTTACAGCGCCGCTTGCTTTTATTTCTTCCAGATCCTTTACCGTAACATGCACATTAATAGTAGTCCGCCTAAAATTTACATACCTGGTATCAAGGAAAAGTTTTCCGCCACGAACCTGTGTGCGTACATATTCCATCACGTTGTCGTCGGTTTCGATTACCAAATTTTCATTATCGCCCTGGTAAAGATACACCCTGTAGGCTCCCGAAACATCAATGGCATCAAAAGGAGACACATCCCGGGTTTCTTCGATGATATTGCCACTTCCGTAGATTGCTTCATCGCAACTGCTCAAAAACAACAAGCCACTGAATAATAAAAAATTAATAACAATGATCAGGTTTTTGATTTTCATAGCATCAGGTTTTTGATTGGTTCGGCTATTTCAGACGTGGCCTACAAAGATAAGGTTACAACCGGATTTACCGCGTCATATCCTGTTTTTCTTTCATCAGGCGCTGATATTCAAACATCTCGTCGCGCAGGCGGGCAGCTTCAACAAAATCAAGTTCTTTTACAGCTTTCTCCATACTTTTGCGGGTGCGGTCAATGGCTTTTTGTAATTCATCGGCCTTCATGTACTGCACCACCGGATCGGCAGCTACGCTCACATCGTCCTTCTCAGCATAATATTTCCCTGCTTTTTTATCTTGCGAACCGGCCACAATGGTCTGTCCCATGATGGAGGCAATATTTTTTATGATCTGTTGAGGGGTGATGTTATTGGCCTCGTTATAGGCCAGTTGTTTTTCACGTTTGCGGTTGGTTTCGGAAATGGTGCGCTGCATGGAATCGGTTATTTTGTCGGCATACATGATCACCAGGCTGTTGAGGTTGCGGGCAGCACGGCCGGCAGTTTGTGTGAGTGATCGTTCGGATCGCAAAAAACCCTCCTTGTCGGCATCCAGGATGGCAACCAGCGAAACCTCGGGCAGGTCAAGTCCCTCGCGTAAAAGGTTCACACCAACAATCACATCAATTTCGCCTGTGCGGAGCTTGCGCAGAATTTCAACACGTTCCAGCGTATCCACATCGCTGTGGATATACATGCATTTGATTTTTAGGCGCAGCAGGTATTTTGTCAGTTCTTCGGCCATGCGCTTGGTAAGTGTGGTAACCAGGGTTCTTTCATTTTTTTCGACCCTGATGCGGATTTCCTCGAGCAGGTCGTCAATCTGATTCAGACTTGGCCTGACTTCAATTTCCGGATCAAGCAGTCCGGTGGGACGGATGAGTTGCTCCACCACCACGCCTTCGCTCTTTTGCAATTCAAAATCAGCGGGGGTAGCGCTCACATAAATGGTTTGCCCGGTGATGTTTTCAAATTCATCAAAAGTCAGGGGGCGGTTGTCGAGTGCTGCGGGAAGCCTGAAGCCATAATCCACCAGCACCTGTTTGCGCGAGCGGTCGCCGCCATACATGGCTCTGATCTGCGGCATGGTAACGTGGCTTTCGTCAACGATGGTGAGGAAATCGTCAGGAAAATAGTCGAGCAGGCAAAAAGGCCGTGTGCCGGGCACCCGGCCATCAAAATATCGGGAGTAATTTTCGATGCCGGGGCAGTATCCCAATTCGCGCATCATTTCCAGGTCATAAGTTACGCGGTCTTCGAGGCGTTTGGCTTCGAGCGCCCGGCCATTTTCGGCGAAATAATCAATCTGCTTGCGCAAATCGCGTTGGATATTCAGAAAGGCCTGCTTCATTTTTTCATGCGAGGTCACAAAAATATTTGCGGGGTAAAGTGTCATGCTATCAGGCTTTTCGATGCTGAAGCCTTGCTCCGGATCAAAAGACTCAATGCTTTCAACCTCATCGCCCCAGAAAAACAGGCGATAAGCATGATCGGCATAAGCCGGGTAAATATCCAGCGTGTCGCCGGTTACCCTAAACTGCCCACGCAAAAATTCGGTTCCCGACCTGGAGTACAAACTATTAACCAGGCGGTGAAGCAGGATGTCGCGGCTTATTACATCGCCCACGGAGATCTCTATCACGTTGTTATAAAAATCTTCCGGGTTGCCGATGCCATAAATGCACGAAACCGAAGAAACCACAATCACATCCCTGCGCCCGCTCAGCAATGCAGAAGTTGCGCTGAGCCGGAGTTTTTCGATCTCATCGTTGATGCTCAGGTCTTTCTCAATATAGGTGTTGGTGGATGGAATGTAGGCCTCAGGCTGGTAATAATCGTAGTACGAAACAAAATATTCCACTGAATTATCCGGGAAGAATTGCCTGAACTCACCATAAAGCTGAGCAGCCAGGGTTTTATTATGACTTAGCACCAGTGTTGGCCTGTTTACCCGGCTGATCACATTGGCCATGGTGAATGTTTTTCCCGAGCCGGTCACACCCAGCAAAACCTGCGCATGATCGCCACGTAACAGGCCATCAACAAGCTGCCTGATGGCTTCGGGCTGATCGCCGGTGGGTTCAAATTCTGATGTGAGCCGAAAATCCATATTTGTGGTTCGTTTGGTCAGCAAAAATAAAAATTATCTGCTTCCCCGTTTGCTAATACAGCAGCTTGGTTATTACCGGGTAGTGGTCAGAAAGTTGGTCGGGAAGCGTCCGGTATTTTGTGCTCTCAAAAAACGGATCATACAAGATGAAATCAATGCGGAAGGCAGGTAAAAATCCAATGTAGGTGTTGCCAAGCCCACGTCCGCTTTCAACAAAGGCATCGTTCAGGCTGGCGGTAAGTTGTCTGTAAGCAAAGGACGAAGGGGTATCGTTCAGGTCAGTGCAGAGGATGACCGGATATGGCGAGCTTTCGATCAGTTCCCTGATTTCCCTGGCTTGCGACGACCTGAGCGCTGCCGCAGAGCGTATCTTGCCAAAAATACGTTTGTAATTTTCAACGGCTATATCCTGGCTGCCAACCTGACGTCGCAAATCGTTGATGAACAGGCGGTCTTCGTTACTCATCCGGATTGACTCAAAATGCACATTAAAAACCCTGAAAGTATCGGGCTCAACAACAATATCGGAGATCACGGCAAAATTGTAGATATTATTTGTGAACCGGTAGCTGTCGCGCCTGATGATGGGGTGTTTGCTGAAAGTTGCAATCCCGTATGAACGGTTTCCTTTCTGAACAAGTGCATAAGCCGTGTGATAATGAACATAGCCATGATCGGCAGCCAAGGCTTTTACTGTGTTGAAGTTTTGGGTAAGATCGCTGTAAAATTCCTGGAAACAAATAATGGCGGGATTTTCCCGGTCAATCAGTTCGAAAATCTTGTTGCGGGTTTCAACTTTTTTGGTATTGACCCAGCTATACCGGTCAAAAAACCTGACATTGAACGACATTACGCTGATGCTGTTCATGTGGGCAGGAACTTTATTATTGCCTGAAAATTTGATATACGCTTTAACATGGCTCCAACCTAAGAGCACTGTAATCAGCGAGAGCAGAAACCAGGCCCTCAGCCTTAAGAGCCAGAAAATAATGAATAAAACATTGATAAGCAGAATAGCAGGATAGGCAAGATTTAAGAAAACCGCTGGCCAGAACGTATTGGGGCTGATGCGCGAAGCTGCATAGCAAGATAATAGCACCAACACCATCAACACATTCAGAACCAAGATAAAGCGAGATAAAAAACCTGCTTTTGTTTTGTTATGTTTTTTCGCCGGCATCTGGCAAAGGTATTAAATCGTAGGGTTCTACTAGATTTGTTGTGGGTATAAATTTAAGCCGCCGTTAAAGAACAGGATTGCACTTCTAAAATTCGGAAAGTTTTTGTATCCTCTACCAATAGTTTTTAATTCCTGGATTTTCCCATTTAATCTTTCTACCATTGCATTAGAAAGTGTTTCAACCAAGGCATTGCAGACGCCAACAGCATGGTTGGTGAACATTTTGGCGACTTTTGAAATTTCAGGTATGTTTTCCCAATTGCAGAAAGATAACCAGTCGATAAACCGTCTATGGGCTTCATGATAATCAGGACTGTTAAATAGACTTTTAAAGCTTTCCTTCAATCTCCATGCAAGACTGACCTTGGTGTTTATTCTCAAGACTTCTTCAAATTTAAAGTGTTGTTTTATTGTTAGGTTAAATCTATTTTTAAGCAGGGCATATCTGCTATTCTTAAGTTCCTCATGTGTCTTGACTTCTCTGCGCCTCACCAAGTCAACTGCTTTGTTCAAATATTGAACCAGGTGAAACCTATCATGTACAATCTTACTTTGGGGCAAGATTTCTTTAACCGTATTTATGAAAGCTTCCCACATATCCATAGAAACTTGTTCTACTTTTTCTTTTTGTTCAGCATTCAGGTTATTGTTTATTAATTCATTACAAGATGCCTTGGTTCTCCCCTCCGATACATCAATTATATGCCTTGTCTCTGGATCGCTTAATACAGTAGCATATTTGTGTCCTTTTTTAAAGGATTTTTCATCTATACTTAATTGCTTGTAGATTACATTTTTATCTCTTCTCTCCAGCCCTCTTTGCGTAGATTGGTGTATTATCCGATTAACCAGACTAAAACCACACTGTAGCAAATTACTTGTCTTTGTTTGGTTTTTAGTGGCTAACAGAGTGTCGATAACCCTTTTCTCGAAGAGATAGGTATGCCGATCGCTTAATTGTCCCCATGAGGGGGCTAATGTATTTATGTCTCCTTTTGCATCTTTTATCCTTGGCAGCCTCGCTTTAATAAAAGTCTTGTATTGTAGAATATCTAAATGTCGCCACGTACGGTAAGGGTTGTAATCATGCAAACCATGATATGACTCCGGATGCTTTTCTTTGTAATTCTTTGGGTTAAACTTGACATAAATAAATACTTCATCTGTCGATGATTCGTACTCTATTTTCTCAACAACCCAATAGCTGGGGAATGATAATAAGGTATTAAAAAAATCTTCTAACATAATTTATTGTGTTTGATGCAAAATTACTAAACCCACAGAAAACTCGGTAGAACCGTATTTTTTTAATGATACTATCGCGGGTAGTTGGCAACCGATTGGATAAACTTTCTTGCAACCTTATCGCCGGCACTTTCACTATCTTCATAAAAAAAACCGCATCGAAGCAATAGTTATAAAGCCACTTATTCAGATATTCCAAAAACTTTGCGCTGAGGCAACAGGGCAGGTTATACAACTTGCAGGGTTTTGAGCGCATTTCTTACTATTTCCATTTTCATACTTGTTTTGTAAGTTTGCAACCCCATTTTAACAGTTGATTGACAAGCAGCTTTTGCTCCTACATACATGAACCTGCTTACAGGCAACTTCCAAATCCTACCATCAAAACATCATGAGCATAGCAGATTACATCAAACAGCAGGCGCTCTACGAAGACAATCACCTGCTGGTGCTAAACAAGCCGGCAGGCGAGATTATGCAGGGCGATAAAACTGGAACATTACCCCTTCTCGAAAAAGCGAAAAAATATATTAAAATTCGTTACAACAAGCCCGGCAATGTTTTCCTGGGGCTCCCCCACAGGCTCGATCAGCCTGTGAGCGGGGCGGTAATTTTTGCCCGAACCTCTAAATCTCTTGCCCGTTTGAACCAAATGCTGCAGGATCGCACTATCAAAAAAAATTACTGGGCAGTGGTCAAAAACCGCCCTCCGGCTGATGAGGGCCTGCTGGTGCACTACATGTCGCGCAACCGCCAGAAAAACAAATCCTATGCTTTTGAATCGCCACGAAAAAATGCCCCCAAAGCCGAGTTGAAATACAAACTGGCAGCTTCGTCTGATCACTATCATTTGCTTGAGATAGAATTGCTTACCGGCCGCCATCACCAGATACGCTCCCAACTCTCTGTTATGGGATGCCCCATCAAAGGCGACCTGAAATACGGCGCGCCACGCCCCAACGACGACGCCTCGATACACCTGCACGCACGAAGCCTGGAATTTATGCACCCTGTTTCGGGCGAACTGCTAAAAATAACAGCCCCGGTTCCGAAAGACCCGCTTTGGGAGTATTTTGAAAAAATCTTGTAAAACAACCAATTCCTCCATGATCGCAAAACCTCTTCCCGTTCAAACCTGGCCTTATCAAAGGGCCAAAAAAAAACTAAAATTTGACAGATTCTAATAACTTTGCCAATTAAACAGATCATGGCAGTGAAGGAAGAGTCCAAAGGCAATATCGTTGAAACCCCGCTGATGAAGCAGTACTACTCCATCAAGGCGAAATACCCTGATGCGCTGCTGCTTTTCAGGGTGGGCGACTTTTATGAAACCTTCGGCGAAGATGCCATCAAAACTTCTAAAATTCTTGGGATTGTCCTTACCCGCCGCGCAAACGGCGCCGCCTCTTATGTTGAACTGGCCGGTTTTCCGCATCACGCCCTCGACACCTACCTGCCCAAACTGGTACGCTCGGGATTAAGGGTGGCCATCTGCGACCAACTCGAAGACCCCAAACTGGCCAAAAAAATTGTAAAACGCGGGGTTACAGAACTCGTAACACCGGGCGTTTCTTACAACGACAAGGTTTTGGATCACAGGGAAAATAATTTCCTGGCTGCCATACACCTGCAACCCAACAATTCAGGCATCAGTTTCCTGGATGTTTCAACCGGGGAGTTTTACCTCGCCGAAGGTTCAAACGAATACATTGATAAACTGCTGCAGGCTTTCCAGCCCAGCGAAATCATTGTTCAGAAAAACAAGCGGCACCGCTTCGCCGAACTGTTTGGCGATAAGTTTTACACTAACACTTTCGAAGACTGGGTTTTTACTTTTGATTTTGCACACGAGGTATTGCTCAAACACTTCAAAACCGTTTCGCTGAAAGGCTTTGGCATTGACGAACCAAACCTGGGGATCATCGCAGCCGGGGCCGCCCTGCACTATCTTGCCGAAACCCACCACGACAAGGTGGAGCACATTTGCAAAATTTCGCGGATCGAGGAAGACAACTACGTGTGGCTCGATAAATTTACGATCCGCAACCTCGAGTTGGTTCATTCGGTGAACGAAAACGCTGCTACTTTGCTTAACGTGATGGACAAAACCATTTCGCCGATGGGTTCGCGCCTGATGAAACGCTGGATTGTGCTTCCGCTTAAGAACCGAAAGCCCATCGAAGAAAGGCATGAGATGGTGGCCTTTTTTTTAGAACACCCCGAAATGGTTGAAACCCTGAACCAGCAGATTAAAATTATCGGCGACCTGGAGCGCCTGATCTCGAAAGTGGCCGTGCGCCGCGTGAATCCACGCGAAGTGGTGCACCTGAAAAGGTCGCTGGATGCAATTGTGCCCATCAAATCGGCACTGGCTGCTTCGGGCAATGCCTCGCTTCAGAAAATTGCCGAGCAACTGAACCCATGCAGCCTCATCAGTTCCCGGATCGAAAAAGAAATCAATGACGAACCGCCTGTGCAGGTTCAAAAAGGCGGTGTGATTGCCGTTGGCGTGAACCCCGACCTCGACGAACTGCGAAAGCTGCTTACTTCGGGCAAGGACTACCTGGTTCAGATACAGCAGCGCGAAATTCAAAGTACGGGCATTCCCTCGCTGAAAATCGGGTACAACAACGTTTTCGGGTATTACCTCGAAGTTACCAACACCCACAAAAATAAAGTGCCGGCTGAGTGGCACCGCAAGCAAACCCTGGTTAACTGCGAGCGCTACATCACTGAGGAGTTGAAGCTCTACGAAGAGAAAATCCTTGGCGCCGAAGAGAAAATCCTGGCGCTTGAGCAACAGCTTTTCGACGAGCTGGTGCTCAGCCTTGTGGATTATATTCAGCCTGTGCAGTTGAACGCTGCCCTGATTGCCCGCCTTGATTGCCTGCTCTCGTTTGCAGCCATAGCCAAAGAAAATAAATACGTGCGCCCCGTCATGAACGATTCATGGGCCATTGACATCCGCAGCGGGCGGCACCCGGTGATTGAAAAACACCTTCCTGCCGGCGAAGAATACGTTGCCAACGATGTTTATCTCGATCACGAAACCCAGCAAATTCTGATCATCACCGGACCGAACATGTCAGGAAAATCGGCGCTGCTCAGGCAAACTGCCCTCATCGTGCTGATGGCTCAGGCAGGCAGCTTTGTTCCCGCCAGCGAAGCACAACTGGGCGTTGTTGACAAGATTTTTACCCGTGTAGGCGCTTCCGACAATATCTCCTCGGGCGAATCCACTTTTATGGTCGAGATGAACGAAACGGCCAGTATTCTCAACAATGTTTCGAGCCGCAGCCTCATCCTGCTCGACGAGATTGGCCGCGGCACCAGCACTTACGACGGCATCTCGATTGCCTGGGCCATTGCCGAATACCTGCACGAGCACCCGCTGTTTAATCCAAAAATACTTTTTGCCACGCATTACCACGAGTTGAACGAGATGGCGGCCTCGTTTCCGCGAATTAAAAACTATCATGTGGCGGTGAAAGAAATTGGCAACAAAATTATTTTCCTGCGAAAACTTACGCCCGGCGGCAGCGAGCATAGTTTTGGCATTCATGTGGCGCGCATGGCGGGCATTCCGGCTACTGTTATTGATCGTGCGAACCAATTGCTCAAACAACTCGAGCAGTCGCACAGCAACAAAAGCCTCACACAAAAGGTTCAAAAAACGGGCAAAACAAGAGCGGGCGATTACCAGCTTAGTTTTATACAATTGAATGATCCCCTGCTGGAGCAAATCCGCGAAGACATCCTCAACACCGACATCAACACCCTAACCCCGGTGGAAGCGCTGATGAAGCTCAATGAGATCAGGAAGCTGATCGGGAAGAAGTAAGCAGTTTTTTTGTTAAACTTAGCACACACAAACATAGCGCAACTTTTTAAGAACTCATTTTCGCCCGCTACGCCACCGGGTACTCAATTCTTACATGATAAATGTTCATGAGTTTCTTTTTCAGGATTCGTTTGATGCGGGTGATGTCGCGCATGGTGATGGGCGAATTATCGAACTGGTTATCCTCAACTTGACTGGTGATGATATTTTCAACCAGTTCATCCAGCTTTTGCTGATTGGGTTTTTTGATGCTGCGCGATGCGGCTTCTACCGAATCGGCCATCATCACCACAGCGGTTTCGCGGGAGAAAGGAATCGGACCGTGATAGGTGAACAGCTCTTCGTTGACCTCAACATCCGGATTCTCATTTTTTTGCATAATGTAAAAATAGCCCGTCTTGCGTGTGCCGTGGTGGGTACGGATAAAATCAATCAGAATTTCGGGAAGATTTTGCTTACGGGCCATTTCAACGCCTTCAATCACATGGCTGATGATGATGCGCGCGCTTTCTTCGTAGCTCAGTTCGTCGTGTGGGTTCACACCGGTAATCTGGTTCTCAATAAAATAAAGCGGATTGTTCATCTTGCCGATGTCGTGGTACAGGGCGCCGGTTCGAACCAACAGGGGGTTGCCGCCAATTTCGCGTGTAAGTTCTTCGGCTATAGCTGCCACCTGCATAGAATGCTGGAAAGTACCGGGCGCTTTTTCGGCAAGTTTGCGCAAGAGCTTGTTGTTGGTATCAGAAAGTTCAAGCAGGGTTAAATCGGTGGTGAAGCCGAATATTTTTTCGAAAATATAAATGAGCGGATAAGCCAACAGTGTAAGCATGGCGCTGCCTCCGAACATCATGAACATGTTGGGTTGCATGGTTGAGAAATTGCCTTCCTGCATCAGGTTCATGCCAGAATAAATGGCCACATAGGTAAGAAAGATGAAAAACACACTTTTGGCAAACTGCGAGCGCTTTTGCAGGTTCACCACGCTGATGATGGCAATGATGCCGGCGATGAGCTGTAGAAATACGAACTCGAAACTGTTGGGAACCAAAAATCCAGTGATAAAAATAGTGACAAGATGCACGAAAAGCGCCAGGCGTGTGTCGGAAAAAATACGGATGATGATGGGAACCAGGCAGAGCGGAACCAGGTAGAGATATTCCGGGTGATACCTTGCCATGAAACTCAGCAGCGCTACCATCATCAGCAGCACCAGCAGCATAAACAGCACCATTTTATTTTGCTGAAAAATTTCGGGTCTGAAAAACACCAGGAAAAGCATGAACACCGAAAGCGCAATGACCACCAGGATACTCTGGCCTACTATAATTCCGATGTATGCTGACGATCCTCCCACCTGCAACTCGTATTCCCTGCGGAACGACTCGAGTACCTGGAAGCGATCAGGGCCAACAACATCGCCTTTTGAGATGATCCGTTCACCTTTCTGGATCATGCCCCGCGCCAGCGATATTCGCTCAAGCATGGTTTGCCGCTCGCGCTCGGTGGTTGCCGGATCAAAAAGCACATTCTGAGCCAGGCGGTTTTCGATAATACGAATGATGAAGTTATAATCGCCCTCAGGACTGAGACGCGAAAAATGATCCTTTATAAAAGCGTCGGCAGTTTGTAAGGTAAAAAAACTTCTCAACTCGCGTTCCACCGCAATATTCCGTCGCAGCAACGTAATCAAGAACTCATCGGGTTTTCCGTCAATTACTGCATGCCTTTCGATGATGCCGGCATTGAAGATCGAGTCGTAGATATTGAGCATAAGCAATCTTTGCCAGGCTTTTTCAGCGTCATTCTCTTCGTGCATTTCCCGCCATATTTTGTCGAAATCTTCTATCAGCCGCTTCCGGCTTTCGGCAAACACAGCTTCGCTAAATAAAAAATAAGGTTTAACCTGTGCAAGCACGGCCTCGCGCTCCTGGGCCAGCTCAGCATCGGTTTTCAGGATCGGGAAATCAAAAGGAGCAATCAGGTCTTCGTGCATCCAGGGTTTGCCGCGCTGAAACTCATATCTGAACTTGCCTTCTTTCGGAAATATTCCGACGATAATGGCCGCTGCAAGTAAAAACAGCAAAATCCTGTAGATGATCAGGGAGTTTCCCTTGAAATATGCGATGATCTTTTTCATGAGTGTTTTTTCAGCTTGCGAAGGTAAAAAAAAGTTAAGTTAGTGGTTGGTGGGAGGATGGAAAGATGGGTTAAAGAACAACGAACAAAAAACAAAGAACAAAAAACAAAGAACAAAGAACAAAAAACAAAAAACAAAAAACAAAAAACAAAGAACAAAAAACAAAGGAAGGTTGGTTGGGAGTGTAGCAGCAGATATATAAGGCCGGACTATTTTCACGGTTGATCTGCCCGCCTGACTCACAAAGATTCGTATTTTCGCCCTTTTATTTTGAGAACCTAACGCAAAAGCGATGAGCAAGACGAAGATGAAGGTTGCATTGATTGTCGGCTCCGGCCTTGAGAATTTTAACTTCCTGGAAAAGTGGGAAGAGAAACAGGCAAACACACCCTATGGGAAGCCTTCAAGCACATTGATACAAGGGGAATTTGAAAATCTTGATGTGTGCATACTTTCGCGCCACGGACGTGATCATACCATCCCGCCCTCGCAGGTGAACAACCGGGCCAACTTGTGGGCTCTGAAGGAAGCGGGAACCACACATATCCTGGCGGTTTCGGCCTGCGGCAGCCTGCGGGAACACATCAAAACCGGCGATATCATCTTCCCGGATCAGTTTATTGATTTCACGCGTCACCGGCCAATTACTTTTTTTGAACACTATGAACCACATGCCCCGGTTCATGCAGCCATGCTCGATCCGTTCGACAGCGATCTTATAAGCCTGTTAGCGCAGGTAGCAACCCGCCATACATCCAGGTATCACGACAAAGCAACGGTAATTACGATTGAGGGACCAAGATTGAGTACCCGTGCCGAGTCGCACATGTTCAGAACCTGGGGTGCCGACATCATCAACATGAGCACCGCCCCTGAAGTCATTCTGGCCAACGAATTGAAAATTCCATATGCACTCACAGCGCTCAGCACTGATTACGATGCCTGGCGCGAAGCCCCGGAGGCCGTGAGTTGGGATGAAATCGTCAGGGTTTTCAGGCAAAATGTAAACAAGGTCAGCCAATTGATGTTAGATGTGTTACGAATGATGAGCGACAGCAACACAAACACATCTTGATGAAAAAAACTCCGAAATACCGTTCGCCAATTATTCGGGCCTTGCTGATTGCCTGCGGCAGTATTTCAGTGGGTCTTGGAGTATTGGGAATTGTGTTGCCCATCCTGCCAACCACTCCTTTTCTCTTGCTGGCTGCCTGGTGTTATGCCCGCAGCAGTACCCGCTTTTATGTATGGCTGATGACCCACCGCCTGTGGGGTAAATATCTGCGAGATTATACTTCGGGCAGGGGTGTGCCGCTACGAGTCAAAGTGTCGGCCATTACGCTGCTATGGGTGGCTATCCTGGGTTCGGCTTTCCTGGCTGTGGACAAAATATGGGTCAGGGTTCTACTTATTATCATCGCCATAGCGGTAAGTTCTCATATTATGATGATCAAAACCCTGCGGGAAGAAAAAAGCCAGAAGGATGAACCGGTTCACAATACAAACAAAAAACGAGGCAAAGCCTCGTAATAAGTATGATGAAAGTCTGCAACCGAAATTACAGGATGTTCTGCCGGTTTCTAATTTGAAACAAGCATGTTTTTGAACGCCATGTCGTCGCCCATGGTTTGAATGGCTTGTTGCAGTTCGCGATCAACTTCACTGATAATCCTGTAATAAATATTCAGATCGAACAGATTTCGTCCGATGAATGCCTTAAGCATCACCCTGATGTGATCTCCAGACGCTTCCAGCCCCTCCTCGTCTCTTTCAACGCCTTCCTTTTCAGCGTGTTCAATAAATTTTTCCATGAAATCATCATCCACCACAAACTTGTTGATGAAATCATCCTCCGTAGTAAAGTCAGCTTTGAGCCGGCTGCGGTTGTTATCCATATAATCAAGCGTGAAACTGTTGATCACCCCGCGACGGCTCAGGCGACTGTAATAATCGGATGTGCCGAGCGTGTCAATGGGCAGGAAGATGTCGGGCATGATGCCGCCGCCTCCATAAACCAGTCGTTTATTGTTGGTAAGATAGCGCAACGAATCGGGAAAATGAATGCTATCAGCGTAAATCAATTCGCCATGCTCAAGTCTTTTTTGCAGGTCTTTTCGATACTCAGCCACGCCTTCGTCATAAGGTTTTTGTATGCTGCGACCCGAAGGCGTGAAATACCGCGCTGTTGTGAGCCTGATAACACTGCTGTCGGGCAGATTGAACGGTCGTTGTACGAGGCCTTTGCCAAAGGAGCGGCGCCCCATCACCAGGCCACGATCCCAGTCCTGTATG
>OMKS01001313.1_pt1 | contig 22289 bp, 20 predicted proteins | sample 1674721 | NCBI WGS metagenome assembly OMKS01 (sample SAMN06264996, study PRJEB25208) | sediment metagenome | isolation source: hot spring sediment | place: USA: California | collected 2014-09-02
CGTGCAGTTAAACGTTCTTTGCAGTCCGCGGTCGGCAGTCCATAGTCGCAGCCGAAGGCTGCATCCGGCTTACGCCTTACGATTTACGATCTTTCAAGGAATCTCATGACAGACATGGAATCAACCATCCGGCTTATGACCGAGAGCCAGCCGCTGATGAAACCCATCGTCAAACAGGCCCTGGAGATTCTGAGGCTCAAGCCGGACAGCCGGGGGCTGGATGCCGGATGCGGCATCGGCCTTCAGGCGCTTCTGCTGGCCGCTGCCGTGGGATCCGAAGGGCACATCACGGGACTCGACATCTCCCCGGAACTGCTTGCCCATGCCGGAGAGATCGTTCGGGCGGCCGGCCTGAAAGACCGGGTGGTTTTTCGCCGCGGTAATGTGACAAAGATCCCCTTTAAGGACGGCACCTTCGACTGGGTATGGAGTTCCTGCTGCGCGGGGTACTCTCCGGAGCTGAATACACCGCCTGTTTATCAGGAACTGACGCGCGTGATCCGGCCCGGAGGCATTCTGGCCCTGCTGGTATGGACTTCGGAAAGGCTCCTGCCGGGGCATCCCCGGCTGGAGGCCCGGCTTCAGGCGACCGCAGCGGGGATCGCTCCCTTTACTCAGGGAAGCGATCCGAACAGCCACTTCATGCGGATTCCCGTCCGGCTTCGCCGGGCTGGCCTGGAGGAGATACGGGCCTGCACAATCGCGGGCGAAGTGCTCGCTCCGCTCTCCGGAGAGACTCGCCGGGCCATGGAAACCCTGTTCGATATGCGGTGGAAGGACGCGGAAGCCGGGCTGAACACCGAAGACAAGGCGCTTTTTCAGCGTCTCTGCAGGCCGGATTCTCCGGAATGGCTCATCAATGATCCGGATTATTACGGGTTTTATACGTGCACGCTGTTTTGGGGGAGAAAGCCGTGATTCGTGATTCGAAAGCAGACTGCGGCTGCGCCAAGCGCTTAGCGTCTTTTCCCCCAGGCCCTATGCTCTTTTCGGTCGCGACCGCGGACCGCCGACTGTAAAAAAGCCTCATCCCCCTAACCCCCTTCTCCGGCCCGGAGAAAGGGGAACTCGAATCGTAAAACTTATTTTTTTCAATTTATAATTCGGCGTTGTTGCAAAGTTGCGTGCTTTCTCATCATTCTGAATGCTATTTTATTGCTCAGCATGTCATTCCCGTCCCGCATACGCGTGAATAAACTCCAGCGGGGATGACATCATGAATGATTTGTATATGAAAATCTTCATTATCTTTTAGCCTCTTTCATCTTCAAGAGCACCAAAACAGCATCTCATTTTAAAAAAGACTTGACAATCTGAATATCACGATGTATATTGTGAGTGAATATTTACTTATATGGAGTTTAACCTCATGACAGGCTTCACTCCCAGGCAGAGGGAAATCATCGACGCTTCGATCGAATTGATTGCAAAAAGAGGCATTCAGCAGCTGACCATAAAAAATCTGTCCGGCAAGATCGGCACGACCGAAGGGGCGATTTATCGGCATTTTGACAGTAAAACGGATATTCTGCTGGGTATACTGTCTACGTTTGAAGCAAATAAAAATGCCCTGCTCCTCCAGCTTCAATCTTCTGAATCCGCCGATGCCATGGGCAAATTACGGGAAATTTTTGAGACCCTGTTTGCCCGGTTTTCCTCCGCTCCCGCCATGGCAGCCGTCATCTTTTCCGAAGAAATATTTCAGAATGACAAACGTCTTTCAGAAAAAGTCTATTCCATTATGAAGGACAGCCAGGAAATCCTGCGCGGTATTATTGAGGCGGGTCAGAAAAACGGACAGCTGCGTACCGATATCCCCGACGGGCAACTGGCCATAATCATCATCGGCGCTTTGCGGTTGACCGTAACCAGGTGGCGGCTTTCGGAGTTCCGTTTCGACCTGAAATCAGAGGGGAAGCGGTTATGGAAGAGCATTGAACGGATTCTGACTGAGTGAATATTTTTTTTCAAATATCAAGTGTGTGAGCGTTCACTTTTTAGCATGCGCTTTCACCAAAATACGGAGAACAATTCAATGAATAATGTATACTTCCGTCTTTTACGATATCCGCGACTGGTTCTGGCCGTGACATTGCTGCTTTCCGTCTTGTTTTTTCTCGTGCTGAAAAAAAACACACGCATGGAAACCGATCTGGATGAGTACATGCCGCAGCATCATCCCGCATTCGTTTACAGCAATCAGGCCGAGGAATGGTTCAACATCAAAGACGGTATCCTCATTGCCGTTGAAAACGCAGACGGTATTTACAATCCGGTCACTCTGCAAAAAGTAATCGATCTGACGCGTGCGCTGCAGAAAATGGACGAGATCAAAAAAGAGGATGTCACCTCCCTGTACACCATGGACAACATCGTGGGTACCGAGTCGGGGCTGGATGTCAAATCCTTCTTCAGGCAGGTTCCGCGCAGCGATGATGATCTGACGGCCCTGCGAGCCAGCGTTCGCGCGAATGAGATGGTTTACGGCCGGCTGGTCAATCCTGACGAAACCGTGACCGTCATCGTGGCCGAAATCGAAGACGATTCTTTTTCGCAGGCATTTTACAACCGCCTGCTCGACCTGGCCGGATCGTATGAAAGCCCGGAAAAAATATACGTCGCGGGCAGACCGATTGTGGAAGGGACCATGGCCTTACTCGGACCGCGCGACATGAGGCGCATGGTGCCCATTGTCATCGCCGTCATTATTTTCGTCCTCCTGCTCGTGCAGCGCAGCATCAAAGCCGGCCTGTTCACATTGCTGGTGGTATTGCTCAGCGTGATCTGGGCCTTTGGTCTGATGGCGGGGGCAGGAATCCCCGTTTATGCGGTATCGACCATGATTCCGGTGATGCTGATTGCTATCGGGGTGGCCGACGGGATCCACCTGATCAGCCATCTGCGTCTTTTTCTGCTTGAAAACCCTGAAACGGATAAAAAAACAGCGGTTTTCGACATGGTGAAAGAGATGTGGAAACCGGTTGTGTTCACATCCGTGACGACAGCCGTCGGCTTCATCTCTCTGGTAACCTCCGAGGTGTATCCCATCAAATATTTCGGACTCTTCACCGCGTTTGGAGTGATGGCCGCCATGGCCTTTTCGCTGCTTGTCATCCCGTCCGGTTTGCTGGTTTTCGGGCTGCCGCGCTGGAAAAATACCGGTAACATCGAAAAGTCATATGAAAACAGATTGCTCAATACCATCGCCCTGCGGGTTTTGCGGCATCAATACAGTACCTTATTCATCACGGCGGTCATAATCGCTGCGGCTGTTTTCGGAACGACAAAAGTCTGGATCAATTCCAGTTTTCTGGACAAGTTTGAAAAAACCAGTGATATTGTTTTAACGGATGCTTTTATCAACAATCATTTCGGCGGCACTTCGATGCTGAACGTAATTCTGGAAGCCGAGACTGTCGACGCTTTCAAACAGCCCCGAATTCTCAGAGCCATGGACCGGATGCAGACGGATGTGGTGGGCTCACTGCCAGTCGCGGGCAATTCATTTGCCCTCTCCGACTATCTCAAACGCATGAATAAAGTGATGCATGCCGACAGTGCCGTATACAATGTGATACCGGATACCAGAGAATTGGTTGCGCAATACCTTCTTTTATACGAAATGTCCGGCGATCCGGAAAATCTGTGGAAAGTGGTTGACACTGATTATCAGAAAGCCAATGTGACGTTTCAGTTGAAAAGCGATAATTCAATGGCCATGAACCATGTCATCGAACAAATAGAAGAACACAAACCGGCATTAAAAGAACTGGGCGTCACTGTCAATTATGCCGGTTCAGGATACAAAGGGCTCGTATTCACCGACCTGATTTTGGAAGGTCAGATAAAAAGTCTGTTCATGTCTCTGATTCTTGTCGTGATCCTGCTTTCCCTGATGTTTAATAAAATCGCCGCCGGGCTGATCGGCGCGGTGCCGATTACCATCACGGCCCTGATCAGCTTCGGAGTCATGGGCCTGCTCAACATCCCTCTGAGCACGACAACCGCGCTTCTTTCCAGCATCGCCATCGGCATCGGCATCGATTACGCGGTTCATTTTATCCAGCACTATAAAACCGTCGCGGCCGAAACCGGCGACAGGCACCTTGCGGGACAAAAAACCATGCAGCATTCCGGCCGGGCCATCGCGTTCAACGCGATCGTGTTGATTGCCGGATTCCTGGTGCTGCTGGCTTCGGTGTTCCCGCCCAACCGGGACCTGGGCGCGCTGGTTTCCATGAATATGTTTACCAGCTTTCTGGGAACAGTAACCATCATGTATTTACTTCTGACAGTCTCGAATATTTTTATCAGAAAAAATCCTCGATAAAAAGAATATGGAGGTTTGCCATGAATCACAAACAACGCCTGATCATCGCCCTGATCATGCTGATATCCGCGCCACTTCGATTATCCGGACAGGATGATATCAGCGGCCTTGACATTATGCGGAATGTTTACACCCGGCCCACCGGCTCCGATCAGCAAGGCCGGCTGACCATGTCATTGACCAACTCCCGAGGCAGCCGCCGCGTGCGTAAAATCGAACAGTTTATCAAGGATACCGGTCAGGAAGAAAAGAAAATCATGTTTTTCATCTCACCGGCCGATGTCCGAAACACGTCATTCATGAACTGGAGTTACGGCGAAGCCGGCCGTGACGATGATCAGTGGATCTATCTACCCGCATTGAAACGGATCAAACGGATTTCCAGCGAGAGCAAAAGTGACTATTTTATGGGATCGGATTTTACTTATGATGATCTGGGCGAACGCCACCCCTCGGAAGACACGCACACGCTGCTGCGGGAGGAAACCCTGGATGGTGAAGATTGTTATATAGTGGAGAGCATTCCCAGAGAGGACGGATACATGTATTCGCGTACCGTTTCCTGGGTGATCAAAGATAAATGGATCGGTCTGAAAAAGGAGTTTTATGATGAGGAGGGTGAATTACTGAAAGTATTGCGTGTCCTGAAACAGGAAAAAATCAATGGATACTGGATAATCACCCACACACGGATGCATAATATTCAGAAAGACCACACGACCGAGATTCGTCTGGAAAACCTGATTGTCGATGCAGGCATTCCGGACAGCCGGTTCACGGAACGCATGATGAAAAGGGGACTTTGATGGTCCGTAAAACGCAATCGCAATCCGTCCGGATGATTTTTAAACGGAACGCATGGCTCCTGACAGGCCTGATGTTCTTATTAACCGGAGAATTCCCGGTCATCGCGCAGGAACTGCTTGTAACCGGCTATGTGCGCAACTATACCGGCATCCTCCTGAATGAGACCGGCGAATTCTCAATCCTCCAGAACACAGTCTATCTGAATCTGGAACACCGCAAGGGAAAGGCCGCGTTCAGGGCCAATCCCTACATCTACCATTACAGTGACAGGAATCAGACGTTCGGGCTGCGCCAGGCGTATATGGACGTCTACTTTCATGCTGTGGATCTGCGCGTCGGCAAACAGCAGATTATCTGGGGCAAGGCGGACGGTGTTTTTATTACGGACATTGTCTCCCCCAAAGACCTGAGCGAATTCCTGCTGCCCGATTTTGAGGAGATCCGGATGGGCGTGACCGCAGTCAAAGCGGACTATTACTCGGGCAATCATTCCCTGGAGCTTGTATGGCTTCCATTTTTTACGCCGACACGCATGCCCGAACAGGAATCGATCTGGCGGCCCCGTTCGGATTTTCCCATGACTCCGCAGTTCGATGACTCAGATCGGGAAGTGACGGGATCTCTGGCAAACAGCGAATGGTTTGCCAAATATTCGGCGCTGACTCCGGCTGTTGATTTTGAGATCATGGCCGGTTATGCGTGGGATGATGATCCGGCCATGCATGTCGAGAGAACGGTCGATCCTCAGACCGGTCAGATGACGGCTCTGACCGTAAAGCCGAAACATCACCGGCTCACCCTGGCCGGCGGCAGTTTCAGCACAACCCTGGGCCCGGCCGTTCTGCGCGGAGAGGGCGCTTTTTATGCGGGCAAGTACTTCAGCACAGCCGATACGTCCGCCGCGGAAGCGGTTGTCAGGAAGAACTACCTGCATTATATGTTCGGTCTCGATTACACCCTGTGGGGAATTCACATCAGCGGGCAGTTTATCCAGCAGATGATCCGGGATTATCACCCGGCCATGGAACAGGATGAGATTGAAAGCACCCTGACTCTTCTTGCCCGGCGGGATTTCTTGCGTGAAACCCTGACTCTCGAAATTTTTTCCTATATCGGTCTGAACAACGGCGACGCACTGATCCGGCCCCGGCTGGTTTATGATTTGCACGACGGTTTTGAAATTCTTGCCGGAGCGAATCTGTTCATAGGCAGTCAGGGTCGCTTTGGTCAATATAATGATAATGATATGGGATACGTTAAGATTAAATACAGTTTTTAATCGGGCAATCCGCAGAGTGTCTGCAGACGCCAATCGGTCCAATTCGTGTGTTCTCTCAGTGAACAGAACACCCTTTTGATAACGGAGGAAAAAATGATTATCGCCAGAAAACTCTCTGAAGCACCCATCATGGATACCGCGCATCGTGTTGACGCGAGAAATCTGTACAATACCAAAGACGCAATGATCACAGTCATAATTCTCAAACCGGGACAATCCTTGAAAAAGCATATCACCCCGGTTGATGTCGCATTTTATGTATTAAGGGGAGAAGGCGTTGTTCAGATCGGGGATGAGAAAATGAATGTCGGTCGAGACACGCTGGTCGAAAGTCCCAAAAACATTCTCCACTGCTGGACGAATGAAAGCGATTCGAATCTGGTTTTTATGGTGATCAAGGCGCCGAGACCGGAGAAAAAGACGGTTTTTGTATCCTGAAAAAAAAGACCACGGGAAAACAGAACAGACGAAAACAGGGGCGAGGAAACCCCGCCCCTGTTTTCTCGAATCACGATTCACGTCTTTTCACTTCCTCACCCTCACCGGATACGGCGGCCGCTCCGGTTTGACCGGCGGATTCTTTTCCAGCTCCTTGAGAATCACCTCGATCGCCTTTTCCAGCTGGGGATCCCGGCCCGCGATGACTTCGGCCGGGAGCTGTTCCACCTCGATATCCGGAGGCACGCCCTCATTCTCAACGACCCACCCGTCTTCCGTCCAGATGGCGAGATTGGGCGCGGTCACGTAACCGCCGTCCATCAGCACAGGAAAGCCGAGCGTTCCCACCAGTCCTCCCCAGGTGCGCTTGCCGATGAGTTTCCCCATCCCGAATTTCCGCCACATCCAGGGCAGCATGTCTCCGCCCGAACCCGCGGTTTCATCGATCAGCATCACTCTGGGGCCCTGGATGGATCCGCTGGGCGTCTTGTAATCGCCCCCGTAGCGCATGTTCCAATAGCTGGCAAACGGCCTTCGCAAAATATCGATGTAATAATCCGCGATCAGGCCGCCGCCGTTGAACCGCTCGTCCACGATAATGGCATGCTTGTGAGTCTGCGGAAAGAAGTACCGTTTGAAGTAAGTATGTCCCAGCCGCGTGGTGTTGGGCACGTACACGTACGCGACCTGCCCTCCGGTCGCCTCGTCGACTTTCCGAATGTTCCCCTCCACCCAGTCGCGGTTTCTCAGCGCGTATTCACCGGCAACGGGCACGGTGCGGACGACTCTCGAACCGCGGAAATCGGGATTGGGCCCCACGCGGATCTCCACGATCTTGTCCGCGGTGTTTTCAAACAGGCTGAACAGATTGACGGACGCGTCGAGCTCCCGGCCGTTCACTTCCAGTAAATACTCGCCGGCCTTCACGTCCACTCCGGGTTCGGTGAGCGGAGAACGCAACTCCGGATTCCAGTTGAGCCCTCCGTAGACTTTTTCGAAACGGTACCGGCCGTTTTCGATCTTATAATCGGCCCCCAAAAGGCCGCCCTGAATCCGCCTGGGCTGATGCAGAAAATCGCCGCCGCCGACCCGGTGATGCCCCACGGCCAGTTCGCTGCACAGCCACTGGATGACCCGGTTCAGATCGTTTCGGCAGGACACCTGGGGCAGAAAGGCGGCATACTTCTCTTTCATGGCGACCCAGTCGGCCCCGTGCATGTTATCGGCGTAAAAATAATCACGATTGATACGCCAGGCTTCATCGTAAATCTGGGCCCATTCCCTGATCGGATCGATCCTGATCTCGATGGCCTCGGTGTTGAGTTTGCCGTCCGCGGCGGTGAACTTGCCCGCGGGTGTGATATGCCACGACCCGCCCATGAGGCTGAGAATTTTCTTTTTATCGGCTGAAAGCGAATAATGACTGATCCCTGTGGCCAGAACCTCGTCCTTACGGGCTTTCAGATCATAGCGGTGCAGCTTGTTTTCCCGACCACCCGCGTCCCCGGCTCTTTCGAGATAGTAGATTTGGCCTTCATCTCCCGCCTGAAGGCTGGACAGATTTCCCGATTTCACTGGAAAAGCCAGGATTCGGGAATGAATGCCGTCGAAGTCGATTCGGAAATGCTCTCGCGGCTTCTTTGTCCCGGCCTTCTCGTCCTTTTTGGATTTCTCATCCTTATTATCCGCTTTTTTCCCGGCGCCTTCTTCCTCGTCGCTCTCTTTGGCAAACGGCGAGACAACCTCTTCCTGCAGAGTGACCAGGTAGATCGCGTTGGACATCTCCATGTCCGCGCTGGACATGGCGAACCAGTGTTTGACCGGTCCGGCGTCCGTTGAAGCGAAGAAATACATGTATTTCCCGCTTTCATCGAAAACCGGTTCGCTGACTTCGCTCAGGCCGTCCGTAATGGCAAACGACCGGTTCTGGTCCAGAGAGTGCACATACACGGTCTGTATATTGGCTTTCGTGTGCACCGTATAGGCGATCCATTTGGAATCCGGAGACCAGACGCCGCGGATGGTGCCGAATGCGCCGGGAAGGTATACGGTTTCCGACGCGATCTTTGTGATCTTCCCGGATTCAAGTTCCATCCAGTACAGATTCCTGGCATTGTCGGCAAACGTGATCTTGCCTCCGTCCGGTGACCAGATCGGCGCGTTGTAAAAACCGGTTCCCGAAAGAGGATAGGCTCTTGTTTCTCCCTTTCCGTCCTGGAGCGCGACATGCAGCGCGTATTCACCGGACGCGTCGGAGAAGAAGGCGATGCGCTTGCCGTCCGGAGACCAGGCCGGAGAGCGCTCATGGGCCCCGGGCGAAAGCGTGATATTCCGTGGATCGCCCTTCTCGGCGGGCACCGTAACGATCTCGCCGCGGAATTCAAATGCGGCCCTGGCGCCGGAAGGAGACACGGACGCGTTCCGTATATACCTGGCTCCCTTGACATAGCGGGGCCTGAGTTCCGGCAGATCCGTTCCGATGCCGATCGTCAGTTTATCGCTCTGCCCGAGCGCCAAATCGTACACATGCAGGCGGCCGGCCTGTTCGAAAATAATTTTACTGCCGGATTTGGACGCATTGAGTATGGGAAAATCTTCGAACCGGGTATGCTGTGAAATCGATCCGGTACCGATCTCGTATGAAAACAGGTTGAATTCGCCGTTCCGGTCGGAGAGAAAATAAACGGCGTCTTCGATCCACATGGGCGAGGTGTCGTTGCAGCGTCCTTCGGGCTGAGGGATTTTCTCGATCGAATGATCTTCGAAACGATAAATCCGGATGGTGGACACCGTGCCCCCGCGGTAGTTCTTCCACTGCCGGAACGGTTCGTAAAGGGGCGTATACGCCAGGTATTTGCCGTCCGGAGAATAGCAGGCGTGATGCGCGTTTGGCAGGGGCAGCTTTTCCGGAAAACCGCCTTCCAGCGGTACGGTAAAAAGTTGTGTGTACCGGTTGGTAAACACCGAACGTCCGGACCGGAAAAGAACGGCGGATCCGTCCGGCGTGACATCGCACACCTGATCGGTTCCGGGATGCCAGGTGAGTCTTTTGGGAATGCCTCCCTCAACGGGTATCGCGTAGACATCGGTATTCCCGTCGTACTGGGCGTTGAAAACGATCCATTTCCCGTCACGCGTAAAAACAGGACCGGATTCAACCCCTTCATCGGATGTCAGCCGCCGGACATTCTGTCCGTCCGGTTCGGCGATCCAGAGATCGCCCGCGTACACGAACGCGATATACTGATCGCTCATGGCGGGCTCGCTGAGAAGCTTCGTATCCCGCGTATCGATTCCCTTTGCGGGAAAAGCCGGAATGCACACAAGGACCAATACAAGGATTGCGATAAACGATTGAGCGGTTTTCATGTCAGCCTCCGGAATGATGTTTGGACAGATACCAACATAATAACAAGTACGAAAATCAATTGCAAGAAAAAACGGGACGGTCACAGAGGATTTTGAATTATTCGATGATTTCAGAGGCTCTTCAGGCAGTCCGCGGGTTTGGCCGGATCACCGGCCGCCAGAAACTCCAGGCCCTTCAAATAACTTCCCACACCCATTCCCGAAAAACGCGCCGCGCAGAGATCCGCGATCATCGAAACGCTCCGGAAAGGCTCCCGTGACTCGATGTCAGACAGATGAACCTCGACAACCGGAATATTGACACCGGTCAGGGCATCCCTCAAGACCACACTGGTATGGGTCAGTCCGCCTGGATTGATCAGAATGCCGCTCACCCGGCCCTTTGAACGGTGAATCCGGTCGATAAGGCGGCCTTCGTGATTGGACTGGTAAATGCCCAACCGGACATTCAATTCCCGGGCGCGCCTTTCCAGAAGCCTGTTCAGCGATTTCAGAGTATCCCGGCCGTAAATATCGGGCTCACGCGAACCCAGCAGATTGAGATTGGGGCCGTGGATAATGAGGATTCTTTTTTTACGCATGGTTTCGCAGCCAGTTTTCAAACAGCGGCGCCGGATCCGCAACCCGCACTTCCCGCGCCCTGCCGATGCCCTTGAGGACGATCAGCCGAATACCTCCCGCGGACTGTTTTTTATCACTGATCACGGCTCTTCGAAAGAGTTCCATGTTCAGGCCGGCGGGAATCCCGGGAACGGTCATTCGACCCAGAACCGTTTCGATCCGTTCGGCCTCGGCCGGCGGCAGCCATCCTTCGTCCCGGGAAAACCACACGGCCCAGCGCAGCCCGTGAATCACGGCTTCGCCATGCCGAAAGGTTCCGCATTCCGTGGCCCTCTCCAGCCCGTGGGCAAGGGTATGCCCCAGATTGAGGAGCCGCCGCAGTCCGCTCTCCCGCTCATCCCTGCCGACAATTCGGGCTTTTACCTTCACGCTTCGAAGGATCGCCGTCCCCATCAATTCCATACACGCTCCCGGTTCTGCCGGCATCCGCTTTTCGAGAAGAGAAAACAGTTTCCTGTCGCCGATCAATGCCGATTTGATCACTTCTCCCATGCCCGACCAGTGATCCCGTACATTCAGAGTCTGCAGCACCTCCGGATCCATGATCACCATTTGGGGAGGGTAAAAGCCGCCCACCAGATTTTTGCCCTCGAAGTTCACTCCCACTTTGCCGCCCACCGAGGCATCCGCCTGGGCCAGCAGTGTAGTGGGCACCTGGATCCATGAAACGCCTCGAAGCACGGTGGCCGCCGCAAAGCCTGCCAGGTCACCCACAACGCCTCCCCCCAGGGCCAGAACCGCGTCCTGTCGCCGGATCCCGGAGGCCAGCATCCACTTCCAGATCTTTTCAGCCTGCCGCACCGATTTGGACGCCTCTCCATCCGGAATCCTGAATACCGCCGCCTCCCGGCCGGTATCGCGCAGGTTTGCCGCCATCCCGTCACCATACAGCCGGCTTACTGTATGGTCCGTGATGAGAAACAGCCGTCCCTCCACTCCCCGTTCTTTCAGCAGATCGGGCACTCTGTGTATAGAGCCCCTCTGAATGATCACCGGATACGATCCCCGGTCGGACCTGATCCACATTTTCATGACCGGCCCGACAGATAGGAAACGATCATTTCACTCACGCAATCGGGATCCACGTCATACCCGAAACGCAGGGTCAGATCCGCTTCTTCATAGAAGGGCCGGCGCCGGCTGATCAACTCGTCAAGCAGGCGGATCCGCTCCGCTTCATTGTTTCCGTCTGCCAGCAGAGGTCTGCATTCGGCGTGTTCCAGCCGCCGGGCCAGCACAGGCGCCGGAAAAAACAGACTGACGCGGACTCCGCTTTGCGCCAACATTTTTCGGTTTTCTTCATCCAGAACCGCGCCTCCTCCCAGAGCCGCCACCACACCCCGCAGTCCGCAAACATGATAAAGCACGGTCTTCTCCGCCCGGCGAAAATCATTTTCACCCCGTGTCTTGAACCATTGCGGGATGTCCAGACCGGTCAGATTCACCAGCGCTTCATCGGTATCGATGAAGATCCGGTTCATCATTCGGGCGACCCTTCGGCCCACCGTGGTCTTTCCGCACCCCATGGGACCCAGCAGATAGCAGTTTTTCAATCCATTGCTTCCGGGCATCATACCCCTCCTTCATGGCTTCCAGAGAATCGGATCCGAACGCGTCGATAAACGCCCGCGTCAGCACCACGGCCATCATCGCCTCTCCCACCACGGCTGCGGCGGGCACCGCGCATGTATCCGCCCTGAATACGGGAGCCTTTGTTTTATCGCCCGACTGCAAATCCACGGAATCGAGCGGAGACCCCAGAGTCGGAATCGGTTTCATGGCCGCTCTTACGATAATCGGCTGTCCGTTGCTCACGCCCCCCTCCACGCCACCGGCCCGGTTGGAGCGCCGATTCAAATCCGGCTCAATAATATCATGAACTTTCGATCCCGGACAGGCGGCCGAAGCCGCGCCCATGCCGATTTCCACGGATTTGACGCCGGGAATGCTCATGAATGCGGCGCCCAGGGCCGCGTCCAGCCGCCGGTCCCAGTGCATCATGCCGCCCAGTCCGAAAGGCACATTCCAGGCCGCGCTCTCAAAGATTCCGCCCACGGAATCCCCCTGTTCGAGGGCACGGTCAATCGCCTTTCGCATGGCCGCTTCCGCCGCCTGATCGGCGCATCGCACGCATGAGTCTTCGGCACGGGAGCAGAGAGTCTCGATTCCGCGCGTCCGGTCTTGCGAATCCGCGATCTGCAGGTCGAACCCCGGCGCCCCGGCATCATGAATCCGAATGACATGACTGCCGATCCGCACGCCGAATTCCGCCAGCAGCTGTCTGAGAACAGCGCCCGCGGCCGTTCGCGCGGCCGTTTCCCTGGCGCTGGCCCGTTCGGCCGCGTTTCGCAGATCCGCGTACCGGTGTTTCACGGCGCCGGCCAGATCGGCATGCCCCGGTCTGGGAACCGTGACGGAAGACAAACCGGGTTCCGCCTTCCAGGCATCCATGGCAGCGGCATGCGAGGCATTATCCCGGTTGGCGATAAACAGGGTCAACGGAGAGCCGAGGGTTTTCCCGAAACGCAGACCGGAAAGCACCTGAACCTCATCGCGTTCGAGTTTCATGCGTTTGCCGCGGCCGTATCCTTTTTGCCGTCTTTGTAATTGACGGTCAATCTCCTGCCGGTCAATGGAAAGGCCGGCGGGCAGTCCCTCGATAATGACCGAAAGACCGGGACCGTGTGATTCACCGGCCGTTAAAATCCGAAGACCCGACATAGGTTCCTCGCGTTAAATGATGATAAATACTCTGATGCCATGTATCCGGAATGGATCGTCCTGTCCATGCCTGCTGGGAAAGCAGCGCCTGATGGATGAGCATGGACAATCCGCCGACAGCGGCCGCGCCCCCTTCACGGGCCTTTTTGACCAGCGGGGTCTCGTCCGTGCGGGGAATCAGATCCATAACCAGCATCCCTGAGGGAATTCGAATATCTCCGGGAAGCGGGTTTTTTTCTTTTTCCGGCGGCAGACCCACCGGAGAGGCGTTGACCAGAAGCCGCGACCGGTACAGAGCGGCATTCAAATCACCGGGACCGATCACATGCATACGCAAGCCCTCATAAAACAGGCGGACATGATCCGTAAAACGCCGTATGGCTTCAGGGTTCGGATCCAGCACATCGACCTGCCGGATGTGCAGACTGTAAAGACCGTGTATCACGGCCCGTGCCGCGCCTCCGGCCCCCAGAAGAACGGCCCGCGATTCCCCCTGCCACAAAGGCAGCAGCGCCTTGACGAATCCTCCGGCATCCGTATTCTCTCCGTACCATTGGTTTCCATCGCGAATGACCGTATTGACTGCCCCGATACGTTGAGCCGTGGAAGAAAGCCCGTGCATCAAAGAGACGATGGTTTCCTTGTGGGGAAGGGTCACGTTGAAACCGGACCAGTTTCGCGCGGCCCAATTCAGAAATATTTCAAGCCCGCCGGATGGAACGGCCTTCCTTTGATACGTGTGGTTCAGGCCCATTCGCTCGAACACATACTGATGAATGGCCGGAGACAGAGAATGGGCCGCCGGCCACCCGACAACGCCGTATGCTTTTGAAAGATCACTCAACGATCAGGCTCCTCAAATTATCCAAAAAGGCCGGACAGGAAACACCCACCACCTCCCATCCATTGATTGCAACCGGTGATTCGGCCTTCAGTCCGGCCACGGCCATGGCCATGGCCGTTCTGTGATCTCCGAACGAATCGCATTCACCGCCCCGCAGAGAGGCCGGGCCGGTGATTCGGAATCCGTCGGGAAGGCTCTTCGCGGGCACACCCAGTTTTCCCAGATTTTCGACCACTGCCTCGATACGATCCGTCTCCTTGACCCGCAGTTCCGCCGCGTCACGAACCACGGTTTCTCCATGGGCCTGCGAGGCCAGAACCGCCAGAATGGGCAGTTCATCGATCAACCGGGGGATGAGATCTCCTTCCACCGTGACACCCCGGAGCCGTGACGCGCGGACGCGGAGGGTTCCCCGGGGTTCCCACCCGTCATCCTCATGCACGATATCGACGCGGCCGCCCATTTTCCGCACGACATCCACCCATCCCAGACGGGTCGGATTCAGACCGACATCGGTTAAATAAATATCCGAATTCGGCAGCAGCAGCGCGGCAGCCATGAAAAAAGCCGCGGATGAAATGTCGCCTGGAATCGTGAGCCTGCAGGCATTGAGTTCGGCCGGTCCGGTGAGGCAAACGCATCGGCCGCGGGTCTTCACCGGAACCCCGAAACGGGTCAGCAGGCGTTCGGTATGGTCCCGGGAAGCGCGGGGTTCCGTATAAACCGTTTCTCCGGCGGCATACAGACCCGAGAGAAGCACGCATGATTTGACCTGGGCACTGGCCAGGGTGCTGCCGTACTTCAAAGGGCCCAAAGCCGATCCGGATACACGAAGAGGCGGATATCCATCCTGACAGAAGATCCGTGCCCCCCGACGATTCAGCGGATCCAGAATACGCTTCATGGGCCTTCGGCGAAGGGAAGCGTCTCCGGTCAGAACGGAATCAAAGGGCTGTGCGGCCAGCACTCCGGCAAGCAGCCGCAGAGTGGTGCCGGAATTTCCGGCGTCGAGTTCGCCGGACGGTCTTTTCAATCCATAGAGCCCCTGTCCCCGAACCAGGCAGGTATCGTCCCTTCGGAACAGATGAACTCCCAGGCCGGACAAGCAGCGAATCGTTGAATCCACATCCCGGCCCGGCGCCAGTCCTCTTATCAGGGTCTGGTCCCTGGCCAGAGCGGCCAGAATCAGAGCCCGGTGCGAGATGGACTTGTCTCCGGGCACGCGGAGAGCGCCCTGCAGCCTCATGGTCTTTGGTATTGGAAAGATGGTCTGTTTCATTGGATTCTTTCCCGGTCAGTTGCGTGAACGGGCCGCGTACCCCGCTTGTTTGAGCCGCTGAAGAGCCTGCCGCCTTGAAGCCTCGCTTTCCAGTGAAAGCCGGAATGTTCCGGCATCCCCCTCACGGACTTTCAGGACTTCGATATCCTTGATATTGATCGATTCAGCGGCCAGCAAACCCGCTATGCCGGCGATCACACCGGGTTTGTCTTCCACCCACACCGTGATATCGTAATGGGCACGCATAAATCCGCGCGTATCCCTGGGAATGGACAGCCGGTGACGGGCGGCTTGCTGAAAGGCCTGTTCCAGATCTCCCCGGACCAGTTCGTCCCGTGTCTTTTGGAGTGTCCCGATGAATTCTTCCAAAAAAGTGATCACCTCCGTATTGGTGCGCAGTATGTCCCGCCATAAACCGTAGGGGCTCGAAGCGATACGCGTCATGTCGCGAAAGCCGCCCGAGGCGAGTTTGAGATAGTGTTCGGATTCTTTTTGATAATGCGCCACCTGATTGACCAGGGAGACAGCCAGAAGCTGCGGCATGTGGCTGACCGCCGCGGCTATTCGGTCATGCAGACGGGGCGACAGAAAAAGCACCCTGGCACCCACACTTTCCAGCAGGGATCCGAAATCCCGCAGCAGAAGCCGCGGAACGGGGCGAGACGGCGTCAGCACATAAACCGCGTTCTCGAAAAGCAGAGGGTCTGCGGCCTCCAATCCTCCTGTATGTCCTCCGGCCATGGGATGGCCGCCGAGAAAATGGATGCCCTGTCTGAGACATTCATCCGCCCGCCGGACGATCTCCCCCTTGGTGCTGCCCATATCCGAGATCAGCACACCCGGATTCACTTTTTCATCGAGCCGGGGCAGCAGAGCCAGAATCTGATCGATGGGTGTGCACAGGAAAATCAGGTCCGCGTCCAGCGCCTGTTCCATTTGATCCGAGGCAAAACCGGTGTGTACCATGCCCTGGTTCAGGGCGGATTCCACGATCTCGGGCCGGTCCACACCGGTCAGACGCAGATCGGGTCGCTTCCTTCTCAGGGCGGACGCCATGGAACCGCCCATGAGTCCCAAACCGATAAGTGTGATTCGTTCAAGCGGCATATTCAGCTCCTTGCTGCTCATTCATCCAGGGACCGGCCGATGGCCCAGGCAATCACCTGCAGTTCTTCCATCAGGCTCAGGAACTGATGAGGCAGCAGCGACTGAGCTCCGTCGGACAATGCCTCTTCAGGATGATTATGCACTTCGATCATCAATCCGTCGGCTCCGGCGGCCACAGCCGCCCGGGCCATGGGAGCCACCTTATCCCTGCGGCCCGTTCCGTGGCTTGGGTCCGCGATCACCGGCAGATGACTGCGTTCCGTGACCACGGGAATGGCCGAAATGTCCAGCGTGTTGCGGGTATACGTTTCAAAGGTCCGGATACCCCGCTCACACAGAATCACCTGTTCATTTCCCTGCGACATGATGTACTCCGCGGCCATGAGCCACTCTTCGATGGTGGCGGCCATGCCGCGTTTGAGCATCACGGGTTTGTCGGTGCAGCCGACCGCCTTGAGCAGGGTAAAGTTCTGCATGTTCCGAGCCCCGATCTGAAAGATGTCCACCCAGGGATACATGAGTTCCACGTGACCGGTATCCATGATTTCGGAAATGGCAAGCATTTGATTCAAATCAGAAGCCTGCCGGAGAAAACGCAGTCCCTCTTCACCCAGTCCCTGAAAGCTGTAGGGTGAAGTGCGGGGTTTGAATGCGCCTCCGCGAAGAATTCGGGCGCCCGCCGCACGGACGAGGGAGGCGATCTCATGTATCTGTTTTTCATTTTCCACGGCGCAGGGTCCTGCCATGACAGCCAGCCCGTGGCCGCCGATGGTCACACCCTTCAGGTGAATCTCGGTCTTTTGAGGATGGAAAGGCCTGCCCGCGAGTTTATAGGGCTCGGACAACACACGCACGATATCCTCCACGCCGGGTTCAAGACGCAGCTTCCCGGGGTCCACACTTTGAACCGGGCCCAGCAGCCCCAGCAGAATGCGGCCCTCACCATGAATGGGCTGTACCCGGCATTTTAAGTGTTCTATTTTTTCGGTCACCCGATGAATCTGTTCAGGCGTGGAGTCATGTTTCATGACCACAATCATCGGTCTCTTCCTCAGGCTGTACGCAAAGAGTCTTCTGCAACTCTCTGGATATTCGGAATATCTCTTCAAAGACCGCCTTCACCTGGCCGGCTTCCAGCGGAGGGCGTATCCGGCATCGAATACGGTTCAAAACCGAAGTCTCCCGAATGTTGTCATGAACCGGAAGTCCCCGAGCCTGCTTGATTCGGCCCACATGCCGAACGAGCCGCATCCGTAAATACAGCAGCCGAACCATTGTCCGATCCACACAGTCGATCAGAAAGCGGCTGCAGCGGATTGTGTCCATTCGCTTTTTCCCATAAAAAAACCCACTCAGATTTCTTTTGAGTGGGTCGAGTCATTGCCGTTCGCCGATCAGGGCCTGCCGCGAAATCCTCTCCCCACAGGAGGGCCGGTATAACAATCCATTCGGTACATCATTGAAAAAGGACAGGCTCGGTCAATCATGGGTTCTTACCTCTTGATCGGAATGGAATATTTTTACCAATATAATTCATTTTATATGCATTGTCAAGGTTATTTATGAAATTTATTGAATATTTTTACTCTGCGGTTTTTCTGTGAAAAGCGTTGCGATGATCGAAATCCAACATGCGAAGCGCCTGCCGGGCGCCGAACCAAAAAACAGGAAAACCGGTGAAAGCGGCGGCAACAAACCAACTAATTTTCAGTCAATAAATCTCTTGCGATTTGCATTTATTCGATTTATACTGATATATTACCAAACCGTCTTGTCCAACCGGATGTCATAATTGGTATCAAAAAAGACCGGGATTTAACCTGATATTCTGTTTGTAAATTTTTCAGAATGACAATCTTATTCCGTACGGGTCCGCAATAATTTGGAAAGGTACCCAAACGCTTCCATTTGATACAAGGAGGGGCTGTATGGAACACTGGAAAACAAATCGATGGGCCCTCGCTCTGCTCCTGCTGCTGAGCATGGGGCACCAGCGGGCCGCGGCCCAGGTGACACAGCAGAAGAAAAAGGTTCAGGTCCAGAAAAAAAAGCCGGTCACGCTCAAACCCGCCGAACTGAGCGCGGAAAGCTGGTTCCAGTCACTCGCGCCCGCAATCGCATTTCCCGAGTTTTCCATCCAGGAACAGCCCGAACTGCCCGGATCCTATCCGGTCAGTAAAGGCATTGATCTTCACCCCTATTTTAAATCCGCCCGCTATGACGCGGACACGAAAGAATTGACATTCACATTCGCCATTGCCAATTGGGGCGACACCGACTGCCTGGAACCCATTATTTACCGGGTACAGCCCATGCTGGAAACCAAACAGAAATTACCGGAAACCAACTGGGAAAGCCGGGAGCACAAGCAAACGTATGTCCGCGAAATCGTCGCCCCCGGAAGACCGCAGCAGGATGTAAGCATCCCTTCCGGAAAGGCTTTGGAACATACGATTGCCTATGACATGAGTGACCCGGCGGTCTGGAGCAGCGGCGGAATCCGGGTTTACATAGACTGTCATTTCAAGGAAGGATCCGTTGAAGGCGACCCGAAAGCCTCTTACTCCGGCTCCCATAAAAACCTGGCATGGCTGCCTGTCCGCGCGGATGATTTTGATTATCGTTCGGTCATTGTTTCCGAAGGGATCGGAAAAATCATTGAAACCAGCGACTCTCAGATACTGAAGCTGGAGCTTGTCAGGTTGAAGAATATGGGTGCCGGCAATTATCAGATGCTCAACACAACGGTCCGGCACGCGCTCTATTCAATCCGGATCGATCCGGCAAAATTGATACAAAATCCCGACGCCTACGCGTCTTTTCGGATTCCCATCGAAGAGCCCGTCCGGGATTACCGGACTTATGACAACACCGATGAGCTTCGAGCCAACGGAGGAGACGACTATCTGAAACCCGGTCAATCGTTCATTCACGCCGATTATATCCGGCAAAGCGACTGGGAACAGGCGAAAACCGTGTTCGTCTGGCTGGAAAAGGCGCGGATGGAGCGGTGGCTGAAATACGAGCACCTGTCCAAATGCGTGTTTCATAAATAGGCGGGAAGCAACGGTCCAAAGGCTGGAGAACCGCATGCGCCGACCCAATCTCATGACATTCCGATTCCTTCCGGTTCTTTGCCTTCTCAAGCCTGATTTATCGCGCCTCAAGACCGTTCTCCTCCTGTTCATTCCGGGCCTGGTTTTCGGAACCGCAGACCCGATTCAGTCGCTGCGGAGTCTGCGGCCTCCGATTCCGAAGACGGGAATATATGCCGAGGGGCCTGCCTGGATCCATGAAAGCCGGGGACCTCATCATCGCCGCAGCACTCCCACGCGCCTTCTGAATCATACTCGCCGACGCCTGCCTCGCCGGCGGGAATGGGCGCAGGACAGAGAGCCGATAGGGCGCCTTCAAGATCCACCCATTCACCATTCATACACATCACGCTCTTGTCAGTGCCTGAGGAAAAGCCATAGTCACTTGAACTGCCTGTGCCGGAAATTCCCTTATCTCCGCATACGGAGCCGGTAAAAAACATTGACAATCCCAACTTAAATCACGATAGTCGGTGTGATCCAAGATACGTCAGGCACACCAACAACCGTCCGGTCTTTATATTCCTTAAAAATTATCAATTGTCTTGACAAATTTAAACTAATTGTTTAAATTTGTCACCTATGTATATTCAGCGAAAACTCAAAACCGCGGCTGAGAAGGCACGCCGGGGCTTTCCGGCAGTATTGATAACCGGACCCCGGCAGTCCGGGAAAACGACGTTCCTGCAGGCGGAATATGGTTCGGAAAGCCATTATGTCAGTTTTGATGATCCCCTGCAGCGGGCATTTGCCGCAGAGGACCCAAACGGTTTTCTTGACCAGTTTCCGGAAAAACCCGTTATCCTTGATGAAATTCAATATGTACCCGAGTTATTCCCGTATCTGAAAATGATCATCGACGCAGACCGGAGCCGGAACGGAAAATTTCTGATGACCGGATCGCAGCAGTTCCATCTGATGCGGAATATAAGCGAATCCCTGGCCGGCCGCATTGCCATTCTGGAACTGCCGCCGTTTTGCAGTTCTGAATATGCGTCAATCGCTATGAATTGGACCATAGAAGAAATTATCTGGGCAGGCGGGTATCCTGATGTGGTGCTGAACAGAGAACAGAGGGATCTGTGGATTTCCAGTTATATCAGAACATACGTTGAACGGGATATCAGGCATCTGCAGAAAATTCGTGATCTTGGGCTTTTCGAACAGTTCCTGGGCCTGCTGGCCGCCAGGAACGGCAGCACGCTTAATCTTTCCGATCTGTCGCGCGCAACCGGATTGAGCGTGCCCGGGTGCAAGCAGTGGCTTCACCTGCTTGAAGCCGCCTATGTTGTCTATCTGCTTCCGCCATTTTACAATCATTTCGGGAAACGGCTGGTCAAGGCTCCGAAAATACTGTTCTGGGACTCGTCGATAGCCAGCTACCTGTCCCGGCAGCCCTCACCGCAGGGGATGTGGCACGGTGCCATGGGAGGTGCGTTTTTCGAAAGTTGGGTCATTATGGATGTCTGCAAGCGGCTTCTCTCGCATGGACTTCGTCCGGATCTTTATTACTGGCGCTCCCGTGACGGCCTTGAACTGGATCTGATCATCGTGCTTCAGGGCAGGATCTTTCCTGTTGAGATCAAACAGACAGCGACTCCCGGCATAAAGCATATGCAGGGCTTGAACAGGTTCAGAAAAATCGCGGGACATAACTGTGAGCCGGGTACGCTCGTATGCACGGTGGATGCGGTACAGGCGATGCCGGACGGGAATAAGGCGATGGGCTGGAGAACGTTCGGGAAATGGCTGGAATCGGAAATGGCGTGATCCTTATCTGGAAAAAGGCTGTTTATGTCATGTCTTGAATTACATTCACGCGAAGCATTGACAGAACTCCGCGCGGACGATAGAAAAACCGGCCAGACCAGTGCCTTCACCCCCGGCGCGTTCGCAGCAAAACGGAATTTCAAGCCTGCGCGCACCCGCGAGGAAGCTCTGGCTTGGCTGGCGGAACAGGCGGAAAAGGAATGAAAGGATGACACGATGAATCGATCGGTTTCAATCCTGTTGATCCTGGGCGGGTTCTCTGCCGTGGGATACGGACGCGATTCCGGCTCCGGAAATAAAGTCATGGAATCCGGAAAAGGGTCCTTGATGTCCTCGAGTGTCGTGACAGGCGCTGTTTTGCGGAATGACGAATCCGGGGTGAGCGCCAGGCTGAGATTTGTCAGCGATTCCGATCCGGCAAAGGTTTACGAGACAGACACGGATCCTTATACGGGAGCGTACGAGATACGCGGAGTCTGGACCGAAGTCGAGGACGCGCCGGGTCCGGAGCGGTTCGCTCTGTACGGGAATCATCCCAATCCTTTTGAGAGAGAGACCAAGTTCGTCTTCGAGACTCCGTATTCAACCGATGTGAAGCTGAGGGTGTACAACATAAAAGGCCAGACAGT